>Ga0066376_10000527_pt1 | contig 35580 bp, 30 predicted proteins | sample Knorr_S15_td_Bot_FD_77009 | JGI IMG/M metagenome (GOLD analysis project Ga0066376, IMG submission 77009) | Marine microbial communities from Southern Atlantic Ocean transect - Knorr_S15_td_Bottom_ad_5009_LV_A | ecosystem: Environmental > Aquatic > Marine > Oceanic | place: Southern Atlantic... | reverse complement strand
TGTGGGGCCAGAGTGAAACTCCGGGCAACGAGCAACGCAACTACTGGAGCAGTGGTGCCGCAGCAACGCCAGGTAGCCGCAACCTGGCCGGCATCAGTGACTCGGTCATCGACACCCTGATCGAGCAGCTGATCAAGTCAGTTTCGCGGACACAGTTGAATCAACGAACCCGCGCGCTTGACCGTGCCCTGCTGTGGAACTTCTACGTGATTCCCCACTGGCACATTCGTGCAGACCGCATCCTTTACTGGGATAAGTTCTCACGGCCATCGGCCCCTATTCGCTCTGGCGTGATGACCATGCGGTGGTGGTACGATCCGCTCAAGGCCGCTGCCTTGCAAAAAGCTCGCCAGTAACCAGGCCACTTTTCCTGCCAGGACCATTGTGATGGGCTCCTACATCATCCGCCGCCTGCTTCTGATCATCCCGACACTGTTCGCGATTATGGTGGTCAATTTCGCGGTGATCCAGATTGCCCCCGGGGGTCCGGTTGAACAGGTGATTGCCCAACTCACCGGGACGGGGGCTGATATCACCGAGCGTGTCACTCGATCAGGCACGAGTGAAACCCTGGATACAGGCCAAGGTAACAACAGTAATCCAACCTACCGCGGTGCACAGGGGCTGGATCCTGAATTCATCAAGGAACTCGAGAAACAGTTCGGCTTCGACAAACCCTTGCCTGTCCGCTTCTTTGACATGATGAAACGTTACCTGGTGTTTGATTTCGGCGACAGCTTTTTTCGAGACCGTAAGGTGACCGAACTGGTGTTGGACAAAATGCCCGTCTCGATCTCCCTGGGCCTGTGGACGACGTTACTGGTCTACTTGATCTCCATTCCACTTGGCATTCGAAAAGCCATCCGCGACGGCAGTCGTTTCGATATCTGGACCAGCAGCATCATCATTCTCGGTACCGCGATTCCCTCGTTTTTGTTCGCGGTATTTCTGTTGGTTATCTTTGCTGGGGGAAGCTACCTGGACTGGTTCCCGCTGGCCAGAATGACCAGCGAGAACTGGGATAGCCTGTCCTGGCCTGCCCGCATTGTCGATTATTTCTGGCACCTGGCACTGCCGGTGTTGGCCATGACTATCGGCGGTTTTGCGACCTTGACTATGCTGACCAAGAATTCGTTCATGGACCAGATTAATCAGCAGTATGTGCTAACGGCACGCGCCAAAGGCTTAACCGAACATCGCGTGCTCTACGGACATGTTTTCCGTAATGCCATGTTGATTGTCATTGCCGGGTTCCCGAGCGCCTTCGTTGGCATTTTGTTCACCGGCTCACTGCTGATTGAAATCATCTTTTCGCTTGACGGCCTGGGTTTACTGGGCTTCGAGGCGGCTTTCGCTCGCGACTACCCGGTCATGTTTGGCACACTGTTCTTTTTTTCCCTTTTAGGCCTGGGCTTGAACCTGGTGGGTGACCTGATGTACATGGTTATCGACCCTAGAATCGATTTTGAAAGTCGCGAGGTATGAACGTGGCTTCGATTCGACTCACACCCCTGACCCGCCGCCGGCTGCACCGCTTCCGCGCCAACCGAAGGGGTTGGTGGTCACTATGGATTTTTGTCATTCTTTTTATCGCGACCCTACTGGCCGAGGTAATCGCCAACGACAAGCCCTTCCTGGTTTACTTCAAGGGCGATGTCTACTTCCCTATCGTTAAGGCCTATTCCGAAACCACTTTTGGCGGTGACTTTCTCACGGAAGCTGACTACCGTAGCCCTTACCTCAGCGAACTGATCGAGCGCGACGGCTGGACTGTGTGGCCTATCGTGCGCTATCACCATCGCACGGTCGCGTGGGACCTACCGGTTCCCGCGCCGGCGCCGCCAGATCGAAATCACTGGCTAGGTACGGACGACCAGGCACGCGATGTGCTGGCCCGAGTGATTTACGGTTTCAGAATTTCAGTGCTTTTTGGATTCGCCTTGACCTTCATCAGCGCAATCATTGGTGTCGCAGCCGGCGCAGTCCAAGGATATTTTGGCGGCTGGATTGATCTTATCTTTCAGCGCTTCATCGAAATCTGGTCGGGCCTGCCGACCCTCTATCTATTAATTATTCTTGCCAGTGTTGTCGAGCCCAATTTCTGGTGGCTACTGGGTCTATTACTGCTGTTCTCATGGATGGGGTTCGTCGGGGTGGTGCGAGCGGAGTTCCTGCGTGCCAGGAACTTTGAGTACGTGCGTGCCGCCCAGGCATTGGGTGTCAGTAACCTTGCCATCATGTTTCGCCATCTACTGCCCAATGCCATGGTCGCCACGATCACCTTTATTCCGTTCACTCTGGCCGGCTCGGTCACTGTCCTGACATCACTCGATTTTCTCGGCATCGGGTTGCCTCCGGGTTCTGCCTCGCTCGGTGAGCTCCTCGCCCAAGGGAAAGCCAACCTGCAGGCACCGTGGCTTGGCCTGGCCGGATTTTTCACCATCGCACTCATGCTGACCTTATTAATTCTGATCAGCGAGGCAGTCCGCGATGCCTTTGATCCAAGAAAACAGATCAACTGACTGCACCCGTCATGTCGAATCCCGCCTCGTTACTGTCTATTCAGGATCTGTCGATCAGTTTTTCAAGCGACGATGGGGTTGTTAATGCCGTCCATTCGCTTTCGCTGCGAGTGGAGCGAGGGGAGACCGTTGCCCTCGTCGGCGAAAGTGGCTCAGGCAAGTCAGTGACGGCGCTATCTGTGTTGGGGCTGCTAGCACCTAACGCTCGATATGAAAGCGGCCACATTCGTTTCAAGGGCGACGAGTTGCGTGGGGCCGATAATGAGACGTTGCAACAGATTCGTGGCAACCGGATTAGCATGATCTTTCAAGAGCCGATGACATCACTTAATCCGCTGCACGTAGTAGAGAAACAACTGACTGAAACGCTCCTGCTACACAAACGTCTTGATGCCACCGCTGCCCGGCAGCGCAGTCTCGAACTGCTTCGACGCGTCCGCATCCAAACACCCGAGGAAAAACTGCAAGCGTATCCACACCAATTATCGGGTGGACAACGCCAACGCGTGATGATTGCCATGGCACTGGCCAACGAGCCTGATCTCTTGATCGCGGACGAGCCCACCACAGCAGTCGATGTGACCGCCCAGGCACAAATTCTGATGTTGTTACAGGATCTTCAGCGTGAATTCGGTATGGCTGTGCTGCTGATCACGCACGACCTTGGGGTCGTGCGACGAGTGGCAGATCGGATGTACGTGATGCGAGCCGGTCGCATCGTCGAATCCGGTAGTCGCGATCAGGTATTCAACACACCACAACAAGCCTATACCCGGACCTTGATCGATGCAGAACCACCGACACGAGAAACCGTGGCCGATGACACGGCAGCGATCGTGCTTCGAGGCGAGAACATCCGCGTGTGGTATCCCATCAAACGTGGAATGCTGCGTCGCACCGTAGGACACGTTAAAGCCGTTAACGGCATCAGCGTGTTAATTCGAGCCGGCCACACCATCGGCATTGTGGGCGAAAGTGGATCCGGTAAGTCTACGCTCGCATTGGCCCTGTTAAGACTGGTTGAAAGCCGCGGAGAAATCGAGTTTCTCAACCAACCGATCCATCAATTCAACAGCCGCCAACTGAAACCTCTGCGCAAACAGATACAGATCGTATTTCAGGATCCTTACGGCAGCCTCAGCCCACGATTGTCAGTGGCACAAATTGTCGCAGAAGGTCTACGCGCGCATCAAATCGGTAACGCCGAGACCCATGACGCACAGGTGGTCGATGCGCTAACCGAGGTGGGGCTCGATCCCGATACTCGCCACCGTTATCCCCATGAGTTTTCCGGCGGTCAGCGGCAACGTATCGCGCTCGCACGCGCGATGATTCTTAAACCCCGTTTGCTGATCCTGGATGAACCGACTTCGGCGCTCGATCGAGCAGTCCAGGCGCAGATGATTACCCTCCTCACAACGCTCCAGAAAAAACACGGCCTGGCTTATCTCTTTATCAGCCATGACTTGAAGGTGGTGCGTGCCCTAAGTGACGAGATCATTGTGATGCGCGAGGGCGAAGTGGTCGAGTACGGCACTGCAAGCCGGGTACTTCAAAATCCCCAAAGCCCCTACACGCGTGCCCTGGTAACCGCTGCGTTCGATCTTTCCGTCAACGAGGAAAACGCCGTCGCCCAGTAATGCTTCAAACGGCTTCGCGCTGCTGCCAGTCTTGAATGATGCTCGTCAAACGATCGAGCCCATCGGTTAAGGCCGCCGGGCCCGGTTGAAGAATCTCCGCCGACTTGATCTCGTGAAGATCGCCCTTGGCAACTGCGGGGATGGCCTGCCAACCCGGCCGAGCGGCCACCTTTTCAGGCCGAAACTTCTTGCCACACCACGAGCCGATGATGATATCTGGCGCACGACGAACGATCTCCTGTGAATCAGCAATGATCCGACCTGCCCCACCCGGCGAAGCGGCGAGTTCCGGAAAAATATCGTCCCCGCCGGCGATGCCGATCAATTCCGACACCCAGCGAATGGCCGAGATAGGAGGATCATCCCATTCCTCAAAATAAACCCGCGGTCGACGATCCTGCTGACTCGATACCGCGCGACACCGTGCAATCCGACCTGAATAATCGCGCACCAAGGACTCGGCCCGTACCTGCGCCCCCACCAGACCACCCAAGATACGGATCAAACTCAGAATCTCATCAACCGAGCGGTGATTAAATACCAGCACCGTCATACCCTGCCGAATCAAGTCTGCTGCAATGTCGGCCTGGAGATCGGAAAACCCAAGCACCAAGTCCGGCTTCAGCGCCACAATCCGTTCAATCTTGGCGCTGATGAATGCCGACACTTTGGGTTTTTCACGCCGTGCACGCGGCGGACGAACGGTAAAACCCGAGATACCGACTATTCTGTCTTCCTCTCCCAGGAGATAGAGTATTTCAGTCGTCTCTTCGGTCAAACACACGATGCGCTGTGGCAAGCTAGCACTCAAGAATATTCACTCAATGGCACGGGAAGAAATGCTAGGATAGCGCAATCATCCGCTTTGTTGTGTGGTCCCAGTTCGTCGCTGCATTACTCGCTACCGGTCGCCCCACAATACCTCATCGCTTGCACTGATACGCCTGTCTCTGGCGATGCATGATCCATGAACCATTCAAGACGCAACTTCATTAAATATGGAATTTATATTGGCGGGACCGTTGCCGGCACCGCTGCGTGGATGCGTGGTGTTCGCTATCCCGGACTCCAGTTCGAACCGGTCGATATCCAGACGGTACACCGCGTCAACGACGCCGTATGGCGCGCTGACGGTGCCTTTCCCCTCGACGGCGGAACCAGTCTCTCGACCTGGCGGGCCCACAGTCCGGAACCCAAAGTAGTGATCATAGGTAGTGGTGAATTTGAATTTCAGATCAATAATATTCACCGCCAGGCAACGCTCCAACCTGTGGGTGACGGCATTGTTATTGATGAAAACAAAAGCGGGCTCTCACGGCGCGTCCGCGGCACCCTGGACTCATCCCCATTGGCGCTTGAGTGGCGATTTCCCGACACGAAGAATTACCGATTCGCCGCTATCGGTGACACCGGAGGCGATGAAGAATTGCGCTGGGTCCTGGCACGCAGCGAGCAACTCGGCGCGGCATTTCTCCTGCACCTTGGCGATTTCAACTACCAAGCGGGGGACTACGACCGCGCCCAGGCCGCCTTCGACGAAGCCGCTATCCCCACTTACATAACCTTCGGCAACCACGATTATCGTGGGCCGGGGGGAAATAACCTGATTGACGTATTTACCCGGCGACTGGGACCGCTCAACCATGCGTTCACGCTCGGCGGCATTCAGTTCATCAACCTTGATACCGCCGCCAATACGTTGCCCTTCAGCGCGGGCAACCGTGGTCGACTACTCAACCATCTATCAGCATCAACACCGGGCGTGCGGCAACGCATCGCCTTCCATCACCGCCCCCTGATCGATCCACGCGACGAGCCCGAAGGCGGCAGCGCCCACGATATCGGTGGTTTGGGCGAAGGCCGCTGGCTACACCGGCGACTGCGCAAACTCGGTGTGGACACCGTGCTCAATGGCCATATTCATATGAACTTAGAGTTCGATGACGAAGGCCTCTTCACTTACATCTCGGGGCAGGGACTAGCACATGCCGACATCGTGAACAAAAGCAGGCGCCAGATCGCACAAATACTCCTCGGTGACGTTACACCGAATGAACCGACCAACTTTCAGTGGGCGGCATTAGAAATGCCTCTCATTGCACACTGTAACGAACGCCTGAAAAAAATCCTGGAAAAAAGCGGTCGCGGTGATTTAACAAAGGCTCTCGACCAAGTGTGCCAACGCAGCTGAGACCGGCGTGCCTACCGCGGTAGACCTTACCCCGACAGGTAATCCATCGCCGCTGTCACGCCACCACGCTGGTGTGCAATCCCCGAGGCGGCAAGACCCATCTCGACGCCACCCAGCGTACCGATCAACATTAAGTCGTTAAAATCGCCCAGGTGGCCAATGCGAAAAACGCGGCCAGACAAACCTCCAAGACCATTGCCCAGCGACATGTTAAATCGTTCCAGCACTGTCGCGCGAAACGCGTCTGCATCAACACCTTCAGGAAACTGCACTGCCGTCAGAGAATGACTACGAGCGGCGCTGTCGAGACACAACAGTTCGAGTTGCCAGGCCACTACAGCGCGACGAGTCGCCTCAGCCAGACGGCGATGGCGCTCAAACACGTTCTCGAGTCCTTCATCCAACAGCATGCTCAGCGCCTCGCGCAACCCATACAGAAGATTTGTCGCTGGTGTGTAGGGGAAAAATCCGTTGTTGTTGGCATCAAGCATGTCCTGCCAGTTCCAGTAAGCCCGTGGCAAGTTCGCGTCTAGCGATGCCGCCAGCGCCTTATCACTCACCGCATTAAGTCCAAGGCCCGGTGGTAGCATCAGGCCCTTCTGCGATCCACCGACCGTCACATCGACCCCCCATTCATCATGGCGGAAGTCAATCGAAGCCAGCGAAGAGATGGTATCAACCATAAACAGAGCCGGATGCCTTGTCTCATCTATCACAGCACGCACCGCGGCTACATCTGACATGGCGCCCGTTGAGGTCTCGTTATGAACAACACATACCGCCTTGATGCGGTGGTCCACATCCTTCGCCAACGCTTCACCGATAGCAACTGGATCAACTGGATGGCGCCAGTCACCCGGCAGCAACTGGGCATCAAGCCCCAACCGTTCCGCAATGCCATACCATAACCGAGCAAAATGCCCAGTCTCATACATCAACACTCGATCACCGGCCGAAAGGGTATTAACCAACGCGGCTTCCCAAGCCCCGGTACCCGAAGAGGGAAAAACCACGACCTTCGAGCGGGTTTGGAAAACTTGGCCTAACCCATTCAGCACATCCGCCGTCAGGTCACGAAACCCAGGTCCCCGATGATCAATTGTCGGCTGCTGAATGGCATTCAGTACCCGATCAGGCACATTGGTCGGGCCCGGTATCTGCAGGAAATGACGGCCACTGTTTCGGCGTTGGTTCACTGATGCGTTCCTCGATTCGCGTTGACGTTAACCGATTGGCTCTCGGGGCGCGCTAGACTATCACTTGTTCGAGGCGCTACGCACTTTAACGTATGGCAAAACATTTCTTTTTAATTTACTTGTCTCGTCGAACGGGCCCATGACATTTTACGCCGACTCGCCGCTCACCCGCCGCATCGGCGAGCAGCATCTGGCTCAGCGGTTGCAACAGGCAATCGAAGGCGAAGTTTTGTTCGATGCCTTCAGTAGAGGGCGTTACAGCACCGATGCATCTATCTACCAAGTCGAACCCATCGGCGTGGTCACTCCCCGAAGCGAGAACGATATTGCTGCCATTGTCACGATCTGCCGTGAAGAAGGAGTCCCCTTGTTGGCGCGTGGGGCAGGCACATCACAGTGTGGCCAAACGGTTGGTCTTGCCCTGGTTATGGATGTTTCCCGACACCTAAACCAGGTTTTAACCTTTGAACCCGATCAGAAAAACGTCACCGTCCAACCTGGCATTGTGCTCGACGAGTTGAATGCGTTCCTAAAACCCCATGGGTTATGTTTCCCGATCGACGTCTCAACCGCGAGTCGTGCCACCCTGGGCGGCATGACGGGAAACAACAGCTGCGGGGCTCGCTCCACTCGTTATGGTCTGATGCGGGCCAACGTACTTGCCATTGATGCAACGCTAGCAAATGGCGACCAGGAACACTTTGGACCACTGCCACCGAATCGTAATGACATTCAAGGTTCACCGGCATTTCGACGCATGGCTAGACAACTGCTTGATCTTGCACAACGGGAAGCCACCACCATCATGGATGGCTTTCCCAAAGTACACCGGCGCGTGGGTGGATATAACATTGATGCCTTGGCACCGAGTAGCGAGAGCACCGGGCACAACATGGCCCAGCTCCTGGTTGGCTCGGAAGGAACACTGGCGCTGTCACGCCGCATTCAACTCAAACTCCACCCTATACCCGCGCAGCGTGTGCTAGGGGTTTGCCATTTCTCGACCTTCTACGCTGCCATGGATGCGACCCGCCACCTGGTCACTCTAGATCCCGAGGCGGTGGAACTGGTTGATCACACCCTGATGCAACTGGCCCGCGACATTCCGCTTTTCCGCAACACGCTCGACACCTTCGTTCGAGGCGAACCCGCGGCCCTCCTGCTGGTCGAGTTTGCGGGTGCCGAACTTGACCCGTTACTGACGCAACTTGATCGATTGAATGAGATGCTCGGTGACCTTGGATTCCCCGATGCCCTGGTCAAGGTGACCGACCCGGTGCAACAGCATCAAGTATGGGAAGTGCGTAAGGCCGGGCTGAATATCCTGATGTCGATGAAAGGCGAGGGGAAACCGGTGTCATTTATCGAAGATTGCGCCGTGCCGCTCGAGCATCTTGCGGACTATACGGATCGATTAACCGAGATTTTCCATCGCCACGGCACCACAGGCACCTGGTATGCCCACGCATCGGAGGGGTGCTTGCACGTGCGCCCCATCCTCAACATGAAGGAGACAGGCGATGTAAAGAAGATGCGCTCGATTGCAGAAGAAGCCTTCGCCATGGTTCGGGAATACAAAGGCTCCCATTCGGGAGAACACGGCGACGGTATCGTGCGCTCAGAGTTCCATCGGCCCATGTTCGGTCAACCATTGGTTGAGGTCTTTGGCGAGATCAAACGAACCTTTGATCCTGAGGGATTGCTGAATCCAGGAAAAATCGTTGATCCGCCACGGATGGATGATCGATCTCTTTTTCGTTACCAACCGGACTATGACGCACAACCGATCACAACCGCATTCGACTGGTCTTCATGGGGCGGCTTCTCGAGTGCCGTCGAGATGTGCAATAACAATGGTGCCTGTCGCAAGCGGGACGCGGCAGTGATGTGTCCCTCTTACCGCGCCACAGGTGACGAGAAAGACTCCACTCGCGGGCGCGCAAACACGTTGCGTCTGGCCCTGTCCGGTCAACTCGGACCGGATGCACTGACTTCACCTGACATGGCAGAAAGCATGGCGCTGTGTGTTGGCTGCAAAGCCTGTCGCCGCGAGTGTCCAACGGGTGTCGACATGGCGCGGATGAAAACCGAGTATCTCGCCCAACAGATAACCACCTCGGGTCTTGCACTGCGTGACCGATTGATTGCTTACCTGCCCCGCTATGCACCCGTAGCGGCACGGCTGGCCCGACTGATCAACGGTGCCGCCCAACTACCGGGTGCGCAATTGCTACAGGAAAAACTCGCCGGGTTTAGCCGACATCGCGCGTTACCGCGCTGGCACACCGGCACACCTTTGCCGCGCTCACTGTCACCACCCGCAGGAGACGGCCCTGAAGTGGTTGTTCTCTTTGATACCTTTACCCGTTACTTCGAACCTGACAACGGCCATGCCCTCATCTCGGTACTGCGAAAACTCGGCTGCCGTGTACACATCGCAGGCGACGTCAATGCGCGTCCACTTTGTTGTGGGCGTACTTTTCTTAGCGTGGGACTGATTGATGAAGCGCGCACTGAAGCGCATCGCTTGATCTGTGCGTTAACACCGTACCTCGAACGCGGTATCCCGATCATTGGGCTCGAGCCATCGTGCCTACTCACTTTGCGCGATGAATACCCGGCATTACTCACAGCGCCCCTAACCAACGAGTTATCCGAGCAATCGCTGTTGCTAGAGGAGTTTATCGCGCGGTCGCACGAACAGCTGCGTTTTGATTTCGAAACCAGTGCGCCCTGTCGAGTGGCCGTTCACGGACACTGCCATCAGAAAGCCTTTGCCACGCTAGACGCAATGACTTCAACACTGCAACTGTTTCCGGGTATTGAAACGGAATTCATTACTTCCAGCTGCTGCGGAATGGCCGGTGCGTTCGGTTACCAGCGTGAAACTTACGACGTCTCTCTCCAAATGGCGGAACTATCGCTATTGCCTGCTATTCGCAAACTACCGGATGCCGCCGTGATCCTCGCCAATGGCACAAGCTGCCGGACACAGATTGTGCACGGCACGGGTCGCCAGGCGCTGCATTTAGCGGTACTGCTCGATCAACGCCTAACCGGCCATTAGCGTCCGAAAAACTACCGGGGCGTGTACCATAGTCGCTCCTGTTATTTAAACCATTCATTGGATCATTGACCATGCCCTATGCCAAGACGCCCGATGGTGTACAACTTCACTATGAAGAAAGCGGCGAAGGCCAGACGATTGTCTTTGTGCACGAATTCGCCGGCGATCATCGCAGCTGGGAAGCACAGATGCGGTACTTCTCACGCCGCTACCGCTGCGTTGCGTACAGCGCTCGAGGCTACACCCCCTCAGACATTCCGTCTAAAGGATCGATGTACTCGCAGGACATCGCCCGTGACGACATACTCGCTATTCTCGATCATCTGGACGTCGAAAAAGGACACATCGTCGGCCTGTCAATGGGCGGCTTTGCCACCTTACATTTCGGCATTCACTATTCCGAGCGCGCTCACTCGCTGGTCGTCGCCGGCTGTGGGTACGGTGCGGAACCTGATCGTCGAACACAGTTTCAAGAAGAGACTGAAAAGGCCGCCGAGATGATCGAATCCAGCACGGGCGATGCTTTTGCCGAACAATATGCGCAAGGACCCACCCGCGTGCAATTCCAGAACAAGGATCCCCGCGGCTGGGCGGACTTTCGTGACCAACTGGCTGAACATTCCCTCGACGGGGCAGCACTCACCATGCGCGGTGTGCAAAGAGAACGTCCCTCGTTGTTTGATCTTGAAGCGGACCTGCGCGAAATCACCGTACCCATGTTAGTCCTCACAGGCGACGAGGACGAACCCTGCCTGATCCCCAACATTTACTTAAAACGCACGGTCCCTTCAGCAGCGCTCCAAATTCTTCCCAATACCGGCCACACCATTAATATTGAAGAGCCTGCTGCGTTCAACGCAGCCGTATCAGATTTTCTTGCTCAGGTTGAAGCAGGGCGCTGGCCCCAGCGAGACCCGCGTACGAGGGGAACGTCCATCATCGGCATGCGTTGAGGAGACTATCTAGCAGTTCGGTATACCCAGTTCCTCGAGATTCGTCAGAGTTTCCGTCAGGCTATGGACAGCACCCCACCCGACCTGAATCATCTCGATTGCCGGTGCGTGGAGATGCGGCAAGGTGGTGCCGGTGGCCTCCTCAACAACAATCGGTTTGATATCGCGGTAATACGCATCCTTGCTGGTTGCAGCCACGCATTGATTGGTCAGAACGCCAACGACGAGGACCGTGCGTACGCCGAGTCCTCGTAGCAGGAGTTCTAGATTGGTACCGTAAAACGCGCTCAGACGATTCTTGTGAATTCGCCAATCACCCGCTGCCGGTTGGAGTTCCTCTAGAATCTGGTAACCCCAGGTCCCAATGCGGAGCCCCCCTTCTGCCAGAAATGGCCGCATCTCGAGGAATAGCCCAGCGTCGCTTTCATTGTGAAACCCGTGTTGCGTCCAGATGACGGGAATCCGCTTCGCCCGGGCAGACTGAACCAACGCTCGAGTCGGCTCAATGGTGCGGCGCATGTGGCTGATGTCAACGCCATTCGCACCATACCAACCTTCGGGATGGAGAAAATCATTCTGGGGATCAATCACTAACAACGCACTGGCACCCAGTTCAAGGCCCCAAGCCATGGTGGGAAAGTGCGGGTCAGCTGAACGGGACATCCAATTCACTCCTCAACGAGATGAACAGCAAGATTAGTAGAGCGCCCAGCAATACCCTTAGTCAACCCGCTAACCCTGACAACCGCTTATCCGCATCAATGCGTTGGCACCAGCGAAGGCGACCAAAGCCAAACACGGTCCGCAGCGGTGATACACTGCCGGGCCGTTTTCATCAGGCCATTGACGAACGTGTTCTCCTCACAAGACCCCGATTACCACTATCCCTCACGGCGTTCCTCTGTTCACGCCCGTAATATCGTCGCGACGTCACAGCCCCTAGCAACCCAGGCCGGGCTAACCGCGTTGGACAGGGGCGGCAACGCCGTGGACGCGGCAATTGCAAGCGCCATCACCTTGACGGTAGTCGAACCCACTATGAACGGCATCGGCAGCGACGCATTTGCCATTGTCTGGGATGGCCAAGACCTGCATGGACTGAACGCTTCTGGCCGCTCCCCAGCCGCCTGGACACCCGCACGATTTAACCAATACAAAGAAATGCCCTGGCCGGGCTGGGACTGCGTCACTGTGCCAGGCGCGGTCGATGCCTGGGTGCAGCTGTCGGAACGCTTTGGCGTGCTGCCATTTGATGACCTGTTTGAGGCTGCCATTCGGGCGGCGAACGACGGATTTGCTGTAAGCCCCGTCATTGCTGCCCAATGGGCAAAGGACGCACGCAACTTCTCTCACCTACCCGCCTTTGCCGACACCTTTCTACCCGGTGGCACGGCGCCGCGCGCCGGCGACATATTCCGGTGCCAGGACCAGGCCAGAACCTTGGAAGAGATTGCCCGAACCCACGGCGAAAGCTTCTATCGGGGCCCTTTGGCTGAAGCCATGGCTAGCGATGCACAAACCCACGGCGCCGACATGACCCTGCGTGACCTGGCAGATCACAAGAGTCACTGGGTCGACTGTATCTCCCAGGACTTCAGGGACCTTTCCATTCATGAGATTCCGCCCAATGGGCAAGGAATCGCCACGCTGGTGGCGCTCGGTATCCTCGAACATCTCGATGTTGAGGCCCACCCGCTTGACTCCGCTGACAGCATTCACCTGCAGTTGGAGGCGATGAAAATCGCCTTCGCAGAAACTCAGCGCCACGTGGCTGATCCAGAATCAATGGAAGTAACGGTTGCTGAGTTACTCGACCCGGACCAACTGGCGCGGCGGGCAGCGTCAATTGATCCTGTAAAATCCAGCACTCCAAGTGCTGAGATTCGACCTGACCACGGCACCATTTACCTGAGCACTGCTGATCAAAGCGGTAAGATGGTTTCATACATCCAGTCCAATTTCACCGGTTTCGGCTCAGGCATTGTGGTTCCAGGCACCGGCATCAGTCTGCAGAGCCGCGGTCGGGGTTTCGTTCTTCAGCCGGGTCACGCGAATGAGGTCGGTGGTGGTAAACGTCCGTACCACACCATTATTCCCGCCTTTATCACGCGCCAGGGAGAACCGGTCGCCAGTTTCGGGGTGATGGGCGGGCACATGCAGCCACAGGGTCATCTGCAGATGGTGTTGCGAATGTTCTGCCAAGGGCTGTCGCCGCAGCAAGCGCTTGATGCGCCACGCTGGTTCGTTGCCACCGACTTCTCTGTATGGCTAGAGCCCGGGCTATCCTCATTGCGCTCCGATCTGGAAGCACGAGGCCATCGTTTCGTCGATCCGAACAAAGAAGGCGTGTTTGGTGGTGGCCAAATCATTGTCCGCGCGCCTGGAGGTTACGTGGCAGGTTCCGACCCGCGCAAGGACGGGCTGGCTGGGGGATTCTAGCGAAAGGCACACACGTGGTAACGGAAAGTGCAATCGTCCTAGCTGGCTATACCAGTCGTCGTCAAGCCCTTGCGAGCACACTGTCGGGCCTGCCGCCGGGCCCGATGCGCCTGCAAAAAGAGACATCAAATCTTTTTCGGACCCGCAACACCAACCCGCATCACGCACTTGATATCAGTGCATTCAACCATGTTCTGAATATTGATACGGAACGAAATACGATCGAGGTTGAGGGCATGACGCACTACGCCGATGTCATCTCGGCGTCACTGCAAGTTGGGCTGATGCCCAAGGTCGTACCGCAACTCAAGTCGATCACGGTCGGTGGTGCGATCTCGGGTATTGGCATCGAGTCTTCTTCCTTTCGCTATGGCCTGCCCCATGAGTCTGTCCTTGAAATGGATGTGCTGCTCGCCGGTGGCGATGTTGTCACGTGCACACCCGACAATGCCCACCAGGATCTCTTTTTTGGGATGCCAAATTCGTACGGGACCCTGGGCTACATCCTTCGACTCAAACTCGAAGCAATACCCGTGAAACCCTATGTGCAACTCACCCACCTCGAATTTGATAACAGCGCGGCTTTCTTTGCCGCGATCGACAAATGGTCCGGCGAGGACATCGATTTTCTAGACGGCTGCGTACTGCAACGCCATCAGCATTTCTTAACCATTGGTCGCTTTGTTGACGAAGCACCCTACGTCAGTGATTACACCCTTCTCGACATCTACTATCAGTCAATCCCCGTGCGCAGCGAGGATTACTTAACCACGAGCGACTACTTATGGCGCTGGGACACTGACTGGTTCTGGTGCTCAAAGAATCTTTATGTTCAGAGCAAACCGATTCGACGCCTGCTCGGACGGAAACGATTAAATTCCACCACCTACCAGAAGATCATGCGCTGGAATAACCGTGTCGGTCTGACTCGACGTCTAAATCGCATGGCCTTGATACACACTGAATCGGTGATTCAGGATGTGGATATCCCGGCAGGCAATGCAGCAGAGTTTCTCGATTTCTTTCACCACGACATCGGCATTCTTCCCATCTGGGTCTGCCCGGTTCGCGCTCGTAACATCAAACAGTCCTTTCCTCTGTTTCCAATGTCGACGGCTTCGTCTTACATCAATTTTGGTTTCTGGGACGTGGTCCGAACACGCCGTCGAAAACCCAGAGGTCATTTCAACCGAATGATAGAAGACAAAGTCACCAACTTCGGCGGCATCAAGTCACTTTATTCCGACGTGTTTTTCTCTCACCGCGCATTTTGGCAAGCGTACAACGGCCCGGTCTACCGCGAACTAAAGATTCGCTATGATCCGGGTGGGCTGCTCAAAGACCTGTACGAGAAATGTGTGCTGCGCCAGTAATCCCACGCGCGTCCCTTGCAAAGCGCTGAAGTTGGCCCCATGTCTGTGCTATTGCGTTAAACACCACCACTATGACAGCCGCACTTCAAATTCAAGGCCTGGGCAAAATCTATGCTAACGGAACGATGGCCCTTCAGGACATCGATCTGACGGTTAACGAAGGTGATTTTTTTGCGCTGCTGGGCCCCAATGGCGCTGGAAAGTCGACAGCCATTGGCATCATCAGTTCCCTTATTAATAAGAGTGCCGGAAAAGTGCATGTCTTCGGCATTGATATTGACCAGCATTTCTCTCGTGCCAAAGCCCACCTGGGTGTCGTGCCTCAGGAGTTCAACTTCAATATGTTTGAAACACCCTGGCAAATCACGGTCAACCAGGCGGGCTATTATGGCATCGAGCGGCGGCTTGCTCAGGCACGGGCAGAACAATACCTGACGCAGTTTGGGCTGTGGCCTAAGCGCGACGATCGGGCCCGTGCGTTGTCCGGTGGCATGAAACGTCGACTGATGATCGCCCGAGCACTGGTGCACGAACCCAAACTACTGATCCTCGATGAACCAACGGCCGGTGTCGACATTGAGCTTCGTCACTCCATGTGGGGCTTCCTGCGCCAAATCAACGATGCCGGCACCACCATCATTCTGACCACTCATTACCTGGAAGAGGCCGAGCATCTCTGTCGGCATATTGGCATCATCGATCAGGGGCGCTTGATCGAAAATACTTCCATGCGCTCGTTACTCACCAAACTCCAGGTCGAAACCTTTGTCCTCGATCTTTCCCAGCCAATCACTCACGTGCCCCCTGAATTACAAAGCACAACCCGGTTGGTGGACGATCGAACGCTAGAGGTGGATATTGATCGGGAAGACGGACTCAACCAACTCTACGCACAGCTGTCGCGCGCGGGGATTCGCATTCAGAGCATGCGCAACAAGACCAATCGCCTGGAACAATTATTCATCAACTTGATCCGCCGTAACCATAACGAGAGCGTGCAACTGTGACCGCACGACAGCAACTCATTGCATTTAACACGATCTTCATCAAGGAAATTGCGCGCTTCTCCAGAATCTGGCAACAAACACTGTTGCCACCGGTAATCACGACCACTCTATATTTTGTGATTTTCGGAAACCTCATCGGCCAACGAATCGGCAAGATGGATGGGTTCGACTACATGGAATTTATCGTTCCAGGCGTGATCTTGATGTCAGTTATCACTAACTCTTACTCGAACGTGGTGTCATCCTTTTTCGGCGCGAAGTTCCAGCGCTCTATAGAGGAAATCCTGATTTCACCGACACCCAACTATGTCATCCTCACCGGCTTTATTGGTGGGGGCGTCGCCCGCGGCATCCTTACTGGGGTCATAGTCACCCTCGTGTCGGCCTTTTTTAGCGATCTTAGAATCCACAGTCCACTGGTGCTGACCTCTGTCGTGATACTGACATCGATTCTCTTTTCACTTGGCGGTTTCCTCAATGCCTTATTTGCAAAAGGTTTTGACGACATTTCTATCGTTCCCGCATTTGTGCTCACGCCGTTGACCTATCTTGGCGGCATCTTCTACTCGATTAAGTTACTGCCCAAGTTATGGCAAGACATATCGATGGCGAATCCCATTCTTTACATGATCAACGCATTCCGCTACGGCTTTCTCGGGATTTCAGACATCAGCCTGTGGGCTTCCTATGTCATCATCATCGGCTTCATTGTGGCGCTTTTTAGCCTCAGTCTGATTCTCCTCCAGCGGGGCTACGGGATCCGGCATTGAGTCGAACAACCGCTAAGATAGGCCCAATGGCGCACTAGCGCTGCGACGATCAAGCACCAGGGGGGTGACACATGGAACGGATAAGACTCGGCAGCACTGGACTCAAGGTATCCCCGTTTTCGTTTGGCACGATGACCCTCGGTGAACCGGTCAACGAAGAGACCTCGCTGGATCTGTTGGATCTAGTGACCGACAGCGGCGTCAACTTCATCGATACATCCAACAGTTACAACGCAGGGCGCTCTGAAGAGATCATTGGCCAATGGATGAACACCCGGGCCAATCGTGAACAAATTGTTCTGGCAACGAAAGTACGCTACCCGGTCGGAAACGATTCCGAGACCATCGGCCTCACTCCAAAAGTCTTGATTCGAGAACTTGAGAATTCGCTTCGGCGCCTTAAAACAGAGTACGTCGATATCTATTATCTGCATCAACCCGATGACGACACTCCCATTGAGGTCACCTGGCGCGCCCTGGAAAGCCAGGTGAACGCAGGCAAAATTCGGTACATCGGCCTATCAAACTTTGCCGCCTGGCAAATAGTCGATGCACTGTATCTCAGTCGCTCACGCGGCTGGACACCGCCCACTGTAACGCAGGCGTTGTACAACGCGATCTCGCGCGCGGCCGATACCGAGTTGTTACCCATGACTCGGGCATTTGATCTTGGCACCTGTCTGTATAACCCATTGGCCGGTGGCCTACTCACAGGAAAGTACCAGATCGGTCAAGAACCCACCTCGGGTACGCGCTTTGCGAACGATGCCAATTATCGGCAACGCTACTGGGACGAACGCCAGCAACATGCCGCTGATGCCTTTTCCCAAATCGCACGCGATGGGGGACGAAGTACCGTCGAGCTGGCACTGCGCTACATGCTGGATCACGACAGCGTTGATGTCACTCTTTTTGGTGCAACCCGTGCAGAACAGATTACCGCCAACCTGACGGCGCTCGAAGCGGCACCGCTTGACGACGACGAGCGCGCTGCCTGCGATACAGTGTGGCAAGCACTGCATGGCCCGGTGCCCCGCTACAACCGGACCAACGCCCGCCCCGGGACCTGAAGGCTCCGCCAATACTGAGATATCCGAAGCAGTCGCTCGATCTCTCAGGAAGCCGTGTCGCCACCACGATTTCGGTATGCTGAGTCGCCTGTGCTGTGCTTAGACCACAACCCGTTTACCTCGAATAACTGCCATGACAGATCAAATTAAGTTTCTACTGGACGAGAACGAAATACCCAAATCCTGGTACAACATCGTCGCCGACCCGCCAGATCCCCCGGCTCCTGTTTTGCACCCTGGAACCGGCCAACCGATCGGACCTGATGACCTCGCGCCACTCTTCACCATGGCGGCGATCATGCAAGAAGTCAGCACCGAGCGGACGATCGATATTCCAGCGCCGGTGCGCAACATTTATCGACAATGGCGACCCAGTCCACTGCACCGTGCACGACGCCTGGAACAAGCGCTGGATACGCCTGCCCGCATCTACTACAAGTATGAGGGGGTCAGCCCGACCCGGTTAGCCACAAGCCCAACACCGCCATCGACCAAGCCTTCTACTGCCGCGAAGAGGGGGTTAAGCGCATTACCACTGAGACCGGCGCCGCCCAATGGGATTCATCCCTTGCCCTCGCCGGTTCAATGTTTGGTCTGGAAATAGAAGTGTTCATGGTGCGAGTGAGTTATGACCAGAAACCCTATCGGCGGGCATTCATGGAGTCATTTGGTGCCACCTGTCACGCCAGTCCGAGTAACCGCACGGAATCAGGCAAGACAATTCTTGCGGACACCCCCGACAGTACCGGCAGCCTTGGCATCGCAATCAGCGAGGCGGTCGAATGCGCAGCGCAACGGGATGACACCAAGTATGCGCTTGGCAGCGTGCTGAACCACGTGCTGATGCATCAGACTGTCGTTGGACAAGAAGCCTTACGCCAAATGGAGATGGCCGATGATTACCCTGACGTGGTGATTGGCTGTACCGGGGGCGGAAGCAATTTTGCTGGCCTTGCCTTTCCGTTTATCGGCCGAAAACTGCGCGGTGAACAGACCGTTCGCGTTGTTGCGGTCGAACCGGCCAACTGCCCAAGCCTGACGCGCGGTCAGTATGCGTACGACTTCGGTGACACGGGGAATCTGACACCCCTGGTTAAGATGCACACACTGGGGTCGGCTTTCGTGCCGCCTGGCTTTCACGCCGGTGGCCTGCGTTACCACGGCATGGCACCACTAGTCAGCCAACTGGTCAATACGGGCGAAGTTGAAGCAGTAGCCCCTATCAACAGGTCGAGTGCTTTGAGGCCGGTATCGAGTTTGCCAAGGCAGAAGGTATTCTGCCGGCACCTGAAGCGAACCACGCGGTCAAAGGCGCACTCGACGAAGCGCTGCGCTGCAAGGCAGAAGGCACTTCGCGAGCCATTTTATTTAACCTTTGCGGACATGGCTATTTCGATATGCAGGCCTACAGCGACTTTGCCAGCGGCAAACTATATGATCAGCCCTATGACGAATCGGAAGTCGCCATGGCGCTGGCAGGCTTACCCTCGGTTGCCTAGGACCCCGCGAAGGGGGACACCGCTGGTAAATCACAATACCCCTTTAAAACAACCTGAATTGGCGCTTTGGGAAGACGTCATTTAGACTTGCGTCACTGATTTTTACCCACTGCATAGACAAACACCTGGGAGACACGAACCATGTTGCACTCATACCTTCTCGATGTACTGTTACGCTGGGGTCACATTGTTTTCGGCGTGGCGTGGATTGGCCTGCTCTACTACTTCAACTTTGTGCAGACCGAATACGTCAAAGTCGCTGATGACGGTGCCAAGTCGGATGTCATGCAGAAACTCGCGCCGATCGCGCTATGGTGGTTCCGCTGGGCGGCCATGTTCACTTTTCTCACCGGTCTTATCCTGCTTGGATGGATCATGAACCAGCAACGATTCAGTCTTGGCATCTCACTCGGTGCGCTGATGGGTACCCTGATGATGCTGAATGTGTGGTTAATTATCTGGCCAAATCAACGCATCGTCATTGGCCTGGATGAAGGTGACAAAGCAGCCGCCGCACCCAAAGCCGGTTTGGCCTCGCGCACAAACACGCTCTTTTCCTTGCCCATGCTTTATTTCATGGTCGCCTCGGTCCACGGCACCCAAGCAAGTGGCGGTGTATGGGGTGGCGAAATGAGTACGACCGCTCTTGTTATTGGTCTCGCCATCGTTGTCCTCATCGAGGCCAATGCCATCTGGGGAAAAATGATCGACGTCATACAATCCGTCAACGCAGTGATCACCTCGAGTCTTATTCTGGCGGTGATCATGGCCGGTGTCGTACATTACGCTTGACCTGAATTGCTGTCAGGCTTGTCGCAAGAGGGCGCCCGTTGGGCGCCCTCTTCATTTTCTCCGCTCGCTCACTACTCCGACCGGCGCTTTGCGCTCACCTGGCAATACCTGAAAAACCAAGCAAAAGCACACCACACACGCAGCACTTCGAGTAACTCGTGCCAGCGGATACGATTGTCCCCATGACTCAAAAACCGAGTCACACACAACCGATTGACCACGCCCCGCACATCGAGTCGATCAGCAAGATCTCGCGACTGCTCAACAGGGATCACGCGATCGTCTCGGCCGTGAATCAGGAACACCGGCACATCGAGTTGAAGTGACTCAATAGGTGCTTCGTAGTCACGCCAGTCCGCATCAAAGACTGACCGTATGCGTCTACCCATATCGGCCCGGGCTCGCGGATCGGCAATCAACTGGATTAATTGCGCCTCATCAGGGTGACTCGCATCAAGAATGCCTTCAAATGACCCGGCTTCTGATTCGGTGATACTGTGCTCAATACAGCGTTCAAGGGCCTCAAGAAACCTTGCCGAGGGCGTTTCACATTCTGCGTAGTAACTGCGCAACATGAGGAGATAGCCGTAAGGGTCAGCGCGGTTGGCGGTCACTAGGTAATCGCACACGCTGTTCACATCTGCATAAGCCCCGATCAGACCCAACGCGCTCAGGCGCGCCGACACTGCGGGACGACAAGCCGCTCTGAGTACAAATACGCCTGAAAAAGAGACTGCCATCAAAGCACAACATCCGCCCGGCACCAATTCCTCGTCACTCGTGATAGCAGCAATCAGTTGCTCGATTTGCTCGGGCTGATCCCGTCGAATCCACAACTCCCGAAGACTCTTGATGGCCGGAATGACAGCCCGAAAGCCTGCTGTGGCCAGTGCGCCCCCCAACTGCTCGACACGAGGATCACGATGCCCCAAGACACTCAAACCGTGGACAAAGACCACGGTTCCAACGCTTGTTCCCCTCGGCACATAGAGATCAATGTCGGTATTAAATCGCGTCAACACTTGACGCTGCCACCGAGCAGCGCTCGTCCAGCCACCGCTGAGGGCAAGAAGAAAGCGCGCCGCAGCGAGAAACCCCCGCGCAATCATCTCAAGCTGGCACACGAGGGTCACCGGGACTGGTTGAGATCCCATGACCCAATGGTCGCTGCAACATCAATGAATCGAGCCAGGAATCGAACTTACGTCCCACACCCACCAGTGTTCCAACAGATCTAAAACCTGCCTTTTCGTGCAATCGAATAGACGCATTGTTTGCCGCCGGATCACCAACAATCGCGACCATTTGACGCGCACCCCAGATTTCACAGTTACTAAGCAACGCTCTGAGCAGTGCTAGCCCGACGCCGCGCTGACGCGCCCAGGGAGCAACATAAACGGAGTCTTCTACGGTGTAGCAATAGGCTGGCCTGGCGCGATAGGGCACCGCATAAGCATAGCCGGCAACACCCCCTTCCAGATGCGCCACAAGGTAGGGCAAGCCCAGATTGCACACATCGACCCAACGCCGCTTTATCTCGGCAAGGTCCGGCGATTCAATCTCAAACGAGGCGGTGTGCTGGCGTACTTCACCCGCATAGATGGCTTCGACCGCGACAAGATCCAGCACGCTAGCCGCCCGAACGGGAATCCTAACCATCACATCATCTTACGACGCCAACCCAACCCATGTCTTGGACCCCAGGCAAAAGAGCCGGCCACAAGACCGATCCCTTCCTTGTGTACAAAAACCTAACTTGATCAACCCAGTACCAGTAACGGTGCACCCAGTAACGGTGCAATCACAAGGCTAACGATCGCCATCACATTAATCAGGATATTCATCGAGGGTCCCGACGTATCCTTAAATGGGTCACCCACTGTGTCACCGACCACAACGGCCTTGTGGACGTCAGAACCCTTGCCACCGAGGTTGCCTTTTTCAACGTACTTCTTGGCGTTATCCCAAGCTCCCCCGGCGTTGGCCATGGTCAATGCAAGAAGCACACAACCCAACAATGCGCCGCCCAGCATGCCACCAAGTGCCGCCGGGCCAAGCCCAAATCCGACCACCACCGGAGCGGCGACTGCTAGAACCCCCGGTGGGATCATCCGCTTTAACGCAGCGGTCGTTGCAATCTCCACACAGCGAGCGGTATCCGGTTCAGCGGTGCCTTCCAGTAATCCGGGGATCTCTCGAAACTGACGGCGGATCTCGTGAATCATTTCAAACGCAGCATCGCCCACTGCGTTCATGGTCATGCTGCTGACGAGAAACGGAAAAATACCGCCTAAGAACATGCCGGAAAGCACTAAAGGGTCATTGATTTGCAGTGTGAACTCCGGCACATGCTGGATCACGGTTTCAATATACGCCGAGATAATCGCGAGCGCCGCCAACGCCGCCGCACCGATGGCAAACCCCTTGCCGATCGCCGCTGTGGTGTTACCCAGTTCATCAAGGGTATCGGTGATTTCCCTAACCTCTTCACCCAGCCCGGCCATTTCTGCAATACCCCCGGCATTGTCTGCGACAGGACCGTAGGCATCAATTGCCATCGTGATCCCAACCGTTGCCAGCATACCAACAGCGGCAATACCGACCCCATAGATGTCAGCTAATTCACTTGAAATAAGAATGATCGCACTCAGCACCAACACGGGAACAGTAACCGATTGCATGCCAATGGCGAGCCCAGTGATCATTACCGTTGCGGGCCCAGTTTCACCACTTGCCGCGATCTTTCTAACTGGCTGACCACCCGTGTAGTACTCGGTCACCAACCCGATCACAATTCCACCGACGGCCCCGACCAGAACAGCGAGCCAAATGTTCACACTCAGTTCGACCAAGTGAATCAAAGCGAACGCAGCGACGATAAAGATAATGGTCGCGCCGATGGTGCCCACTCGCAGTGCGACAGCCGGTGACTTATTTGCCATCGCACTGACCAACTGAATTCCTATCAATGAACACACCAGTCCAACCGACGCGAGAGCCAACGGCAGGAACATCAACTGGTTCTGTTGCCCACCCGCCAACTGGTCAATCAGTACCGGTGACAACGTCCCCGCAATGGCGATCGTCGCAATGATCGACCCGCAATACGACTCGAAAATATCCGACCCCATGCCAGCAACGTCACCGACATTGTCTCCCACATTATCAGCGATGACGCCCGGATTTCTCGGATCATCCTCAGGAATACCCGCTTCGACTTTGCCGACAAGGTCAGCACCAACATCGGCACTCTTGGTGAAGATGCCACCTCCAACTCTGGCGAAAAGCGCCACCGAGGAAGCCCCCATACCGAACCCATGAATCACGTGCCAGGTGGTCGGGTCACCGCCAAAAAAGTAATACAGCAGCCCAAGTCCCAGCAATCCCATCGCCGCGACAGTCAATCCCATGATCGAACCACCGAAAAAAGCCACCTTGAGAGCGGCGGCAGCACTTTCCTGAGCCGCAGTCGTCGTTCGAACGTTAGCTCGAGTGGCAGCAAACATACCGATGTAACCCGCCGCTGCTGAACAACCTGCGCCCAGCAGAAACGCAACCGCAGTGCGCCATCCCAGATCCGAGAAGAAAATCAGCGCCGCAACCACAATCACAAAGATACTGAGAAAACTGTACTCGCGATGGATAAAAACCAAGGCACCGCGGTGAATCAACTCGGCAATAGCCGCAACCTTGCCAGTGCCTGCGGGATACTTCAAAACAACGCGATAAATGCCAAAGGCTGCAATAAGACCCAGCACACCAAGCACCACGGGGATGAGCGCAACGGAGGTTAAAACCATTGGGAATCCTTAACTTTTGAACAAGATATGAGTCAGCAGGGCGCTGACGGAACGATCCCATATTAACATAGGGCGATCAGTGCAATCATTGGAGGAAACTGCCACCAAACAGCTCCTTCATGGCCCTGCCGCTACTGCCTCCCAGTAAGCCGGTGCGATTTCGAGCCACTCTAGCCAGTCCGCAAACGCGGCGTCGGAATCTGCCTGGGGTATCCAACCCAGCGCTGCTTCAAGGCGTTCAGTGACCAGCGACTGCCGGACGGGCGGGCCGTGCTGATACACGTTGGGTTCCTCGTCATCACGTGCCAGACGCCAGGAAAACCCTGGGAAGTGCGCTGCAAGATGCTCACACCACGCTGAACTGCTCGAGCTAACTCCACAGCTGACGTTGTACACATCGTGATCCAGAGCAGAATGCGCCATTAAGGCCACTAATGCACGCGCGAGATCACGCGAATAAGTCCAATCTCGATGATCATCGAACATCAGAATCGCTTCACGAGACGCCAACGCCAACTGGGTTGCCTGCAGCTGGGGTGTTAAAAGATCACGCACACCCGAATCCAATTCCCACGGCCCAAACACAGGACCCAACCGCACATTGACGAGATTCATCGACCATAACCCTGCCAATCTCCGGACAATGCGTTCTGACGTCGCCTTCGTGACAGGGTAAAGGCCGATGGGTTCCAGCAAAGCATCCTCATGCAGAGGGGAAGTACCGTGCGCCGTCTCACCATAGGCAGCCCCTGAACTTAGATTGATTACCCGTTCCAGACCCGCGTCACGCGCGGCCTCGAGAGCGCTCGCCAACCCGACCAGGTTGGTCTCGATGATTCGACGGGGTGTCTGCGCCTCACGTTGCGGGCCGGCCGTCACTGCGGCCCCAAAAAACAGGTGTGAAACATGCGCCTGCCGGAGGCTGTGACACAAGGCAACGGTGTCCAACACGTCTCCTGTCACTTCAGTCCATCGACCCGGCAAGGCATTAAAGTACCGAGCCACCGGAGGAGATACCGGCCGTATATCAAATAACACCACCGTCTTCTCTTCGTTCAGCAGCCGTTCTGCAATATTCAAGCCGATAAAACCGGCGCCACCCACCACCATAGTCACCATTGCATCATACCCTCTCGCCGCGTGCTCTCACCCGGCTTTCTTGCGCCTTGCCCGAGGATGTGCGTTGTCGTAGACCTGGGCTAAATGCTGAAAATCAAGGTGGGTATAAACCTGTGTGGTTGAGATATCTGCATGGCCAAGCAATTCCTGTACCGCTCGAAGATCGCTACTCGATTCCAGTAGGTGGCTCGCAAATGAGTGGCGCAACATGTGCGGATGCACTCGTCGCCCTAGGCCCTGGCGCTGTGCCCACACTGCTACCCGTTGCTGAATTGCACGCGCCCCCAGGCGCGTGCCGCTGCGGTTAACGAACAGCGCCTGCTCGCTCTCCCTAGCGCACGCAGGCCTAACATTAAGCCAAGCCAGTACCGCCTCACGCGCATAACCACCGATTGGCACAATACGTGTCTTGGCGCCCTTGCCCATCACCCGCACCATCGCATCGCCCAAGTCCAAGTCACCGAGGTCCAAGCCCGAGAGCTCAGCCAAACGGAGACCGGACGAATAAAACAATTCCAGTATGGCCCGATCACGCCGGTCAAGGTCGGTTCGCGGATCAATGGTGACGAGTTGGGCAATCTCCTCGATGCTCAGCGTCGGCGGTAATCGGCGTTCGGCGCGCGGCGCGATGACTGCCTGGCTGTGACCAACATCACGTGCTGTTAAAAACGGGTTGATCGCAACCTTCGATTCACGCAACAGATACCGATAGAGCGTGCGTACCGCCGACAAGGCCCGCTGAATGGAGCGACTGGATAAACCGGACTGGTTCAGTTGGGCGGGAAACATCCGCGCCTGCGCTATCACCAACTGACGCAAGGTTGTGATTTCACGTCGCGTTAGAAAATCCGTGAATTTCTCCAGGTCCCGCCGATAGGCGGAGATCGTGTGCGCCGACAGGCGTCGCTCATCTCGCAGATGATTGAGAAAGCGATTGATATCCCGCTGAATCCCGTTCGCAGTGCCCATGGGCTATACGATACCCAACCGCCAACAGGTAGCACTGACCATGGCGCCGACAAGATCGAGAAACACCGTATCCACCCCGGGCTGGTAACGGTCGGCCTGGGTGGCGCCAAGAACGATCATCGCGACTAACGTGGCGCTACGATTGGTCACCGGAACCACTGCCAGTGACCGAATGCTTGCCGTAGTAGAGCCGAGCAACAGGTCACGGGGCCCTGAGGGCATCCGGTCATCACACACGCTGTGACCGTCGGCCAATCTCTCGGCTAACCAGGCGAAGCCCTCGCTGCCGCTGAAGAGCATTGCCATTCCTTCAACTTTGGAAACCCGCTCAGTAATAAACTTGATATCGACATGTGCCAGATCAAAAGTCTCCGCTAACTGCTTGGGCATGTTTGCGCACAGGACCTGGGCCTCGGTCAGTGCTGAAAGACTGATAAAAAAATGCATTAAACGTCGCTGGCGCAGTTCGTTTTCCTTCGCATGAAAGACAAGTTGCTCCAGCTGTGCTTGTTGTGATGCGTTTTTCTGGCGCAACACATCCACCTGCCGCTCGATCAGTGAGATGGTGTCACCGGTCCGGGAATGCGGTAATTCGAGATCACTCAACAGGTCCGCATCGCGTAAGAAGAAATCCGGATGTTGGCGCAGAAAAACAGCGACAGCTTGCGCATCGACTGCGACGTCTGCAACGGGGCCTGGCCGAGCCGAACTCATCCTGACTCCAGATCGATCCGGCCTTGGAAAACAGTAATCGCCGGACCTTCCAGGCAAATAGCGCCACGACCCATCCAACTAACGATGGCTGTACCACCGGGAAGTTCTACCGCTACACGGTCGCCTACCAGGCCCTGACGGTGAGCCACGGCCATCGCTGCACAAGCCCCACTGCCACAGGCTTGTGTCTCGCCAACGCCTCTCTCCCAAACTCTCAGCGCCACTCGGTCACCATCGAAAACCTGGAGAAATCCGACGTTAGCCCCTTCGGGAAAGCGGCTATGCGTCTCAATGGCCGGACCCAACCGTCCCACCGGCGCCTGCTCGAGATCCTCGACCTGAATAACGGCATGCGGATTGCCGACCGACGCCACCGCCACCGCTACCGACTCTCCACCAACATCGACCGAATGGATCAGTTCATCGTGTTCAGCATCAAACGGCACCTCCGCGGGGGCAAACGCTGGCGTGTTCATCTGCACTTGCACCTGCCAATCCGACCCGACCTTCAACTCTAGCCTTGTGGTGGTCGTACCAATAGAGATCGTACGACGCTCGCTTAACCCTTGTTCCACCAGATACCGCCCGAGACAACGCGCGCCATTACCACATTGTCCGACCTCGGTACCGTCTGCATTAAAGACCCGCATGAAGAAATCGACCCCTTCCTGACCAGACTGTGCAACGATCACCTGATCGCAGCCAATGCCACGATGCCGATCCGCTATTCGCTGAATCTGGTGTGTGCTCAGATTCAGAACACGACGGATGTCATTGAGCATGACAAAGTCGTTACCCAACGAGTGCATTTTTGTGAATTCAAGCATGGTCAAAAGACCATCATGGAACGAATAAAAAGAAGCGGACGGTCGTGCGGCTATTATATAACCCCCCCGTGACTCGTATCGGCAGATACGACGGGGGAATTTCAATCAGGTCTCTTTACACCGGCCCTTTGCGCCAACCCTGGCCAATCGTAGTCCGTGTCGCCAGTTGCCATAAACCAGGGATTAAGTAGGTTCGCCTTGTTGTATTGCAACGGGTTGCCGTCAAGATCAATAACGGCGCCACCCGCCTCGTTCAAGACACAGTCTGCGGCCGCAGTGTCCCATTCTGAGGTAAGGCCTAGGCGCGGGTAAACATCCGCCTCACCCTCCGCAACAAGGCACACCTTGAGTGAACTGCCCATATTGACAGACTCAACCGGTAGACCACTCTCAGCCAGCAGCGTATCGCGAAACGCGATGACCGCTGCCCCCAGGTGGGATCGGCTAGCCACCATACGGGCGGCGCCGCCGTCGTAGCTGCGGCTCTTGATCGCTGTCGGTGCATGATGACCCTCTATCCGCCACGCACCCTGGCCCGTGGCTGCGTAGTACGTCGAGCCGCCCACTGGCGTATGGACCACGCCGATCATCGGTCGATGCTTTTCGACCAAGGCGATATTGACCGTGAATTCACCATTCCGTTTGATAAATTCCTTGGTTCCATCGAGTGGATCAACTAACCAGAAGGCCGACCAGCGTAGGCGTTCCGAGGCCACTATGTTCGAGGATTCTTCCGATAGCACCGGGATGTTTGGGGTGAGAACTGACAGTTCTCTGACAATCAACTCATGAGCGCGAAGATCTGCAGTGGTCACCGGCGAGCCATCGGCTTTGTTTTCAATCTGATAAGACTGCTCATAAACCGACAAGATCTCACGCCCGGCAGCGACGGTAATCCGAATTACCTCATTCAACACATCAGCCGCTTTAACCCGTCTCATTTCAATTGGCTCTCGACAAGATACGTAGCCAGTACACAACGGGCGTCGGTAAAGTCCTGGCGGGTACGGAGCGCATCAAACTGATTGATCGGCCAGTCCTGCGTCTCAAGTTCTTCTGGCTCATCTCCTTCCAACGGATCATGTGACAGTTCGCTGGCAAGGAAAATCCAACTCTGAAAGTTGGAGTACCCCGGGGTGACCGTTACCGTTGTCAGATGTTGCAATGTGCCTGCACGACAACCGATCTCTTCACGCAACTCCCGCGACGCTGCGTGCTGCGGTGTTTCGCCATCATCGATCTTGCCCTTAACGAAACCCAGTTCATAGCGCTCGAATCCAACCGCGTATTCTTTGATCAAACGCACGTGATGGGCATCAGGCATCGGCACCACAACCACTGATCCTGGCCCTTGTCCCATCAAACGATGAAAGCGAGCCGTCTGACCATTAGCAAACTCGAGATCAACCCGCTGCATCTCAAAAAGCGGCGTCGCTGCAATCGACTCAATGGCGATGATACGAGGCAACCGGGACACAAGCAGATCAGATTCCTAATGGTGGGGCAAAGCATACCCCAGACACTGACAATCTACAGCCTAACGTCGTCCTTTTCTCGCCAACGGGCATAGCGCTACACTGCCAGCCTATGGACGCCACCACAGGGATTGGATTTGCCTACTGTGATGGCGCTCACTTTATCCATCATCAGTATACAAACACTCCTGTTTGAATGGACGGACCGAGTCCAGCCAGCCCCGGTGCCCTTTACGCGGCACAGCGCGCAACAGAATCAATCACCGGGGACCCCGACCAGAGGATTGTTCTCGAGCAACTGGACGCTTTGCATGAGGCGGTGCTTGCTGACCGCGGCCTCACTTTAAGGCAACGGCTGAGCCTGACTCGAGACCGTCGCCCCCACAACGGGATCGGCGGTCTTTATCTGTGGGGCGGTGTGGGACGCGGCAAAACATTCCTGATGGATCTGTTTCACGACTCGATTCCTTTCGAGGAAAAACGACGGGTCCATTTCCACCGCTTCATGCTTGAACTCCACGATCACCTCCACCAGTTACGCTTTCAATCAGATCCCATGGCCGCTGTGGTCGACCGACTGGTTGGAGACTGCCGAGTCCTGTCACTTGATGAGTTTTTTGTCTCAGATATCGGCGATGCCATGATGCTGTCGGGTGTGCTGCAAGAATTATTTGTGCGAGGTACCGTGCTTGTGACCACCTCCAATATTGCACCAGGCGAACTTTACCGGCGTGGTCTTCAACGCCAGCGTTTTCTCCCAGCCATAGCGCTTATTCACTCACACATGACGGTGCTGGAACTCCCAGGCACGGTAGATCACCGGCGCCAGACAATGCAGCAAGCATCGGTGTATTTCACACCGAATGATCAGCACGCCAACGATGCACTTTATTCGCAATTCGTCCGCGTTAGTCACGGCTCCCCGTGTAGTGCGGGGCCTATCGACATCAATGGGCGACCCATTGCCAGCCGCGGCCACGGCGAGGGTGTAGGCTGGTTTGATTTCAACGCATTGTGTGAGGGGCCCCGCTCAAAAGCGGACTACGTCATTCTTTCCAAACGGTTTCATACCCTGCTTATCGCAGGCATTCCAGTACTTGGCGCGAACGACGACGATGCCGCACGCCGTTTGATCGAGTTGATCGATGAACTTTACGATCGGCGCGTCAACGTGATTGTCTCGGCGGCGGCTCCGGCGGAATCTCTTTACCAAGGGAAACGTCTACAACTGGACTTTCAGCGGTTGATTAGCCGAATGCACGAATTTGCATCCTGGGATTACATCGCTCTGACACATCGACCGTAACAGCACGCTAGGCGCTGGCAAGATCTCCTTTCACAAGGACCACCGAGGTTGCCATTTGCCGCTCGGGCACCGTCCAGTAACGGCGCAACAATGCCGTTTTAACCGCATTCGATGTGACCTGATAGCCGTGAGCGCGATAAAAATCAATCGCCCATGTAGCGGCAGCCCAGGTTCCGATCAGAATGGGTTTCTCGCTCTGGGCCTCAACGCGACGCAGTAACTCGCTGCCAATACCCTGGCGACGATGACGCGTACGTACATAAGCATGGCGAATCAGATCAACCCCTCCTTTGTCCTGCAACCCCATAATGCCCGTCAGTTCGTTGTCCTGCTCAAGCACCCAAAAGACAACACCCTCGGCCATTTCACCAACCAGTTCAGCCGTGGACATATAAGGCTCATGCCAACACTCGGGAGGAATCACTCCGCGATAAGCCTCAGCAGCATCGTTGATGATTTCCAGTATCGCTGACCACTCGTGCGCCCGGGAGAGACGAATTTCTTGACGCATTAGTACATCTCCTGCGGATCGACATCGACTGACCAACGCACCGTACGCGCTCGGCGCAGACCTTCAATGTCCGATAGCCAAACGGAAAGAAACGAGTGCAACGCCGCACGACCGCGTCCACTGACAAGCAACTGGGCACGATAACGGCCGGCACGACGTTCCATCGGGGAGGGCACCGCGTCGAGCAACACCACTCCCGTGTGGGGCTGTTCGCGCAAGCGCCGCTCACCTATCTGCCTGACCTGCCGCAGAAAGCCTAGCGGCATCTCAAGGTGCGGGGACTCTGCGCGCAACAACACGAAGCGCCGATAGGGCGGGCAACTTGCCAGCTTGCGCTCATCCAGCGCAGCGCTCGCGAAACCATCAAAATCGTGTCGCTTCAAGTATTCATACGTGGGAAGAGTTGGATACAAGGTTTGGATCAGCACTTCACCGGGTCGCTGGGCTCGACCCGCGCGACCAGATACTTGAGTCAATTGTTGAAACAAACGTTCGCTGGAGCGGAAATCCGTCGCGTACAGGCCCCGATCTGCACTAAGAACACAGACTAGCGTTACTGCCGGAAAATCGTGCCCCTTGGACAACAACTGGGTCCCGACCAGGATATCCACCGCACCGTCACGCACCCGCTGCAGATCAGCTGCCATGTGCTTACCGCCTTTGATGCGGTCACTATCGAATCGCATCACCCGTGCCTCAGGAAACAAACGTTGCACCGCTTCTTCAATGCGCTGTGTGCCTTCGCCAACGTGATAAACGTCACCACCCTGACACTGTGGGCAATGATCGAGGGCGGGTTCTGTCGCACCACAATGGTGGCAACGCAGTACGCCGCTTCTCCGATGCAGCGTCAAAGCAGCATCACAACGCCCACAACGTCCCTGCCAACCACATGCGCTGCAGCCGACCACAGGGGCAAAACCTCGCCGATTGACATACAGAATGCTTTGCTCACCCCGATCGAGCCGCCGTGCAAGGGCCTTCACCACCGGTGGGGACAATCCCTCCGCTGCCGGCATGGCGCTCAAGTCCAGTAGACGGACTCGCGGCATCTGGGCCCCGCCGGCCCGTTCGGGCAAAGATAATAACTGGTAACGCCCGCACTGAACATTGGCGATCGATTCCAGCGATGGGGTTGCTGAACCGAGCACGACCGGGACCTGCGCCACTTGTGCGCGTTTGACCGCCACATCACGCGCGTGGTAGCGGAATCCGTCTTGCTGCTTGTACGAGAGATCATGCTCTTCGTCCACAATCACTAACCCCAAGGCCTTGAATGGGGCCAGAACAGCCAAACGGGTACCCAGTACCACATCGGCCAAACCAGCGCTTGCCGCCCACCAGGCGCGGTGTCGCTCGCCGGCGGACATCTGGGAATGGAGAACCACCAAGCGCCCACCGACCGTATTTTCGATGCGCGCGATAAACTGGGGGGTCAGTGCAATCTCCGGCACCAACACCAAAACCTGTCTATGACGGGCGATAACCGCCGCCGCCGCTCGCAGATAGACCTCTGTCTTGCCGCTTCCGGTCACGCCATGCAGAAGAAACGATGTAAAACGAACCGATTCTGCGACCATCGCATCTACTGCGCGTTGCTGGTCGGTACTCAAGTCAATAGCAGACACGCGCGCAGGCCGCACCAAGGGATAAGCCGACTCGGCCGAGATCCACCCTCGTGCCAACAACCGACGCAGGGGCGCGTGCACATGGGGTATCCCCTCACGTAACGTACTCTCCTCGAGTCCTTGCTCCAGGTGACAGCGACCAAGCAATTGACGCTGTACCCGGGCACGAATGGGGATCACGGCCAAGGCGTCTTGTCCTGCCGCGGTGAGGCGAAATACTCGGGGCAATTCAGGCATCAGATCCCGTGATTGACGCAATGCGCTGGGCATGGCCGCGTGCAGTACTTCACCTATCGGATGATGGTAGTACTCAGATGCCCACCATAAGATTTTTAATAGAGTGGCTGGAATCGTCGGTATCTTATCGATCACTTGGATGACCGTCCGCAACTTCGAAAGGTTCACACTGGGCTCGACAGAAACCGCTGTCACCACACCCACCAATGACCGCTGGCGCACTGGGACCAAAACACGCATTCCCACTGTCGGTAAAGGCATGGTTTCATCGACGCGATAATCGAAAGTACGCCGCAGGGGCACCGGCAAAGCTACTCGCACGATGGCGCTTGATCGTTTGGTTTGAGTGGTCACGGCAATGGCGGCGATACTTTATTGCATTGAGTTTTGGTCAAGTGACATCAAAGTTCGATAACTCATTGAGGTGAAACACTGTTCCCTAGTTGCCCACAGAACCTGTGGATAAGTCTGTGAATACTTTCCCAGTTCACAGCACTAGTGGTGGGCCGGCGGCCCATTGTCAGGGATTGGTCATTATTTAAGCAATACAAAAATACTCGTAAATTCAGTCAGTTAGCCCTCGACGGCCGTATGACCGCCCGCACAGGGTCTAATCTGGTCGCTCGAAGTGGTGCAACCCATGACATTGTGTATAACGCCCCCTCGAAAGACCCCAGATCAAGGCATTGGACACGCGGACAACAGTCTAAATTTTCAATAAGTTAGCGCGTGATGTTACAAGAATTCGGTAGCAACTGAGGCGCTGCTAACCACCTCCTGTAAAGACACCAAGCGACTGAGCGAACGCATCCAAGACTCTCTTCACAGTATGAGATAATCGCGCCCGTTTTTATCATTAGCCTCCATGCCTGCACTGATAACCGACATCACCATGAACAAACTCAAACTGGGCATACCCAAGGGCAGCCTTGAAGAGGCAACGATCAGTCTGTTCCAGCAGGCAGGATGGGCAATTCGTCCTAACTCGCGTAACTACTTTCCCAGCATCGATGATCCGGAACTGCGTTGCTCACTGGTGCGATCACAGGAAATGGCAAATTATGTTGCCAACGGCACGCTTGACCTTGGACTCACCGGCCTCGATTGGATTTTGGAATCTGATGTCGCAGTCGAGGAAGTCTGTGATCTTGTGTATTCGAAAAGTTCTGATCAACCCTGCCGCTGGGTACTCGTGGTGCCACAGGACTCCCCCATTCAGTCGCTGGAAGATCTTCAGGGCAAGCGACTTGCAACGGAACTGGTTGACTTCACGCGCCGCTACCTGAGCGAGCGGGGCATTCAGTGCACAGTTGAATTCTCCTGGGGCGCCACCGAAGCCAAAGTCGTTGAAGGACTGGTGGACGCAGTAGTCGAAATCACCGAGACGGGCAGCACAATCCGCGCACATGGGCTGCGCATTGTGTGCGACATACTCCACACCCATACCCGTCTGATCACCAACGCGGCCGCTCTCCAGGATCCGTGGAAAACGCAGAAGATCGACCAAATTTCGACGCTCCTTCAAGCATCGTTGCGAGCGAGGCAGAAAGTCGCCTTGAAGATGAACGTGCCGCGCAGCGCCCTAGATGGGATCATCACCTTACTCCCGTCCCTGCACGCACCCACTGTGAGTTCACTATCGGACAGTAACTGGGTAGCACTTGAAACCGTCGTTGATCGCAACCAGGTGCGCGAATTACTGCCTAAACTGGCCACCCATGGTGCCGAGGGCATACTGGAATACGCACTGCGCAAAATCCTCTAGCTCACCGCATGAAGGCACCTACCAAGGGCCCCAACCATCCCGTGAACTCGGATTCGATATACGACAGCGGAGAATCGCCCCCATCTGTTTTGGCCCAACTGAGCCACCGCATCAACGGTATTCAACGCCTGTTTGTACTCACCGGCGCGGGATGCAGCACCGCTTCGGGCATTCCTGATTACCGTGATCTGGGCGGCGAGTGGAAACTTACCCCGCCTGTGCAATGGCACGACTTTGTCAACAAAGCGGCTTCTCGCCAACGCTACTGGGCACGCAGCCTCATTGGGTGGCCACGCTTTCACAACGCCGTACCAGCACCAGCGCATCAGGCGCTGGCCGATCTCGCCCGGATTACCCGAATGCAAACGGTCGTCACTCAGAATGTGGACGACCTTCACCGACGCGCCGGTACTCGAAATGTCATCAACCTGCACGGCCTGCTGAGTGAAGTCGTGTGTCTAGATTGTGGTGAGTACTCGAGCCGCGAGCACCTGCAGGGGCGGCTGGTGGCATGCAACCCCGAACTCGCCAGCGCAAGTGCGCCCGCGGGCCCGGACGGTGATGCCCTTCTTGCCAACGCTGCCGCTGAGAGGTTTTCCGTACCAAACTGTCTCAGCTGCGGTGGTCTGCTAAAACCCAATGTGGTCTTTTTCGGAGAAAACGTACCTAAATCAACGGTCAAACAGGCAATGGATGAGTTGACCCGCTCG
>Ga0066376_10000526_pt1 | contig 35617 bp, 39 predicted proteins | sample Knorr_S15_td_Bot_FD_77009 | JGI IMG/M metagenome (GOLD analysis project Ga0066376, IMG submission 77009) | Marine microbial communities from Southern Atlantic Ocean transect - Knorr_S15_td_Bottom_ad_5009_LV_A | ecosystem: Environmental > Aquatic > Marine > Oceanic | place: Southern Atlantic... | reverse complement strand
CGGCAATCCGGGCACATTTTGATGCGCTCTAGTGCACCATCCTCAGAAAACATCGAATGGCCGCGTAGCTTTTCAACCATCTGATCAATCGATGATTTTACGCCAAACGGCTCGCCGCATTTGACGCATTCAAAAGGTTCTTCTTCTTTAACGATGACAGCAACACGCGCGTCTTTATCAAAATTAAATCTTGGGTCCAACGTGATCACTGATACCGGGCAAATTGTTTTGCAGAGCCCACACTGCACGCAGGCTGTTTCGGTAAAAGTAAATTGCGGGCTGTCCGGATTGTCTTTGAGCGCCCCGGTTGGGCAGGCGGCCACGCAGGATAAACACAGCGTGCAGCTATCAATGTTCACATCGATGGTGCCAAAGGGCGCCCCGGCTGAAAGCGGCAATAGATCGACAGGGGACGGCGCATGTTCGTGAAGGTGATTAAGCGCCAAATTAACCAAAGAGCGTTTGTTTCCCATCGGGGCAAAATCGCCGGGCTCGATCGATGTATACTCAGCGGGTGCGTACAAGGAATCTGCGACAGACATCGGATCGGTCTGATCGACGATCGTGACGCGGTTGTCGCCATAGCCAAGACCTACGGTGACGGCATCGATCAATGCAATCTGGTCTTCAAGACCGTCGGTTTCGCCTATATTTCCGGGGCCGGTCATAATTTTAATAGCATCAGCGCCGAAGGCTAACGCAACGGCAAAAAAGTCAAAGCCGACCTGTGTCACCTCATTCAGCGCAAACGGCAGAACATTGGCGGGCAAGCCGCGACCCATATGGGCAACGGCGGCGATCATGTCTTCGCCGTATTGGGTGTCATGCAGAAGTAAAACTGGTTTTTTGCCTTTGGCCTCGCGGTAGCTTTCGAGCAGGAGTTTTACGCGCTCAAACACAAAATTCCCGGCGGGTAATTGATAGCTCACGGCACCTGTCGGACAGACAGCTGCACAGCTGCCGCAGCCTGCACATATATAAGGATCAATTTCGACTTCATCTTGGGCGGGCGTAATCGCACTGGTCGGGCAAACATCCAGACACCGCGTGCAGCCAACTTGCGAGCTCCGTGCATGCACACAAATATTACTGTCATATTTGATATAGCGCGGCTTTTCGAACTCCCCGACAAGATCGACCAGATCAAACAAGGCCTTCTGGATGCCCGCCGCGTCATTGGCCTCGACGTGGAAATAGCCATCGCGTTTTTCCGGTGCCGGGAACAGTGGATCGTCATTTGAAATGTCGAGAATGAGATCAAATTTGATCGGCACATCTTTATTTTTTTGGCTTATTTCAAAGCTGCCTTGAGAAGAAACCTGCACGGCGGCATAGTCATTTACGACAACTTCAAAGGCACCAAGATGACCGCTCGCCGATTTTATCTCACCAATAAAAACCGGCACATCCATAAGGCGCGGTGGCTGGATATCTTTGCCGTCCTTGAGGAGGCAGGTCACGTTGAGTCGCTCGGAAATTTGTTTGGCAATTTCCAACGTGTTTTCATCCGTGCCGTAAACCAGCAAAGAGCCTTCGGATCGCATTGTAAGGCTGCTTGCCAAGGGCGCATCCAGGGTTGCCTCATGGATAAGAGCCTGAATTTTGGGCAGCGCTTTTTCGCCTTCATGTGACCAACCTGCGCGTTCTCGAATATTGGTATAGGAGATTGAGATGTCCGGATCGGCTTCGACGGCGGTCTCTACAAAGAACGGCGCTTCTTGAGTGCAGGCGACGACCATCGGTGCGCCTTCAGAAACCGCATTGGTAAAATTGGCGATTTGGGCGCGGCAGAGATGTGTATTAACAACCACATCTCCGTCGAACAGTTTGGCGAGCGCCTTTTCCGGCAGCTTCATCGTGCCTTCGCAATCGCAGATTAGAATTTCTTTGCCGTTTAATTTCATTACCTTGTTTCCCTGATGTTCATTTTTATATTTTATTTTTAGATCATTGAGTTCGTTTTGATCCGCGCTTCTGAAGTTGAGACGGCGGTTTTAATTCCTGGCGATGCCACCAAAGAAGTTCACCTTTTAAGAAGTCTTGGGCAAGATCATTTTTTGGAGCTTCGAAAAATTGTGTCGCTTCGGCGTTTTCCAGCAAACGTCCGCGATACAAAAACAAGACTTTATCTGCCAATCGTTTTGCCTGGCCAAGATCATGCGTCGACATGACAATTGTCGTGCCGGATTTTTTAATCGAGGAAATAATTTCCTCAATCGCATGGGTCGCGGCGGGATCCAAATTGGCGGTCGGTTCATCCAAGAAAAAAACTTCGGGTTTTAAGGACCAGGCTCGGGCGATCGCAAGGCGTTGCTGTTCTCCGGTCGAAAGCGCTCGTGCCGGCGTTTTTGCCAGGCGAGAAAGTCCGGTGGCATTGAGCACCTCTTCCACCACGCGGTCGCGTTGATTTTTTTCAATGCCGCGGGACTTGAGCCCAAAATGAAGATTGGCCGCGACCGAGCGCCTTAGCATCACCGGCTTTTGGAAAACCATGGCCTGATATTTTCCAGCCTCATGACGGGCCGGGCCCTTCCAGGTTATGGTGCCGTCGTTCGGTTGCAATAGCCCGTGACACAATCGCAGCAAGAGGCTTTTCCCAGCGCCGTTTGGCCCGAGAATAATGGTATTGGACCCGGCCGATAAAGTGAGGCTCATTTCTTTGATCAAGCGCATGCCATCGATTTCATAGGAAACGTTGTCGAGTTCAAGCGGCAGAATATTGCTCTCTGTCGCTGAGAGAACATCCAAATCCGCAGCCGTATCGAGTGAACTATCCATGGTGCTTAGGAACCACGTCAGTCATCAAATAAGTTGCTGCGTTTGCGCCGCTTTTATCGATCTTCATATATTACCTGCCCAGGTCGCCTGTTTTAATCTCGTTTAGTGAGACTATTTTTTATATTATATATTCATTTAATCTTATAATTTGATTTTATGACAAAATTCATGTTCGGTGACAAAACAATTAAACCGTTCTAACGTGATTAGCTACTTAAAGTTAGTCGGCAAACCCACAATTTGAGTAATGATATGAACGACCCGCAATCACCAGAATCTTCACCAGGGCAATTGTCGATGCCACTGGGTGTCATATTGGAACGCCGAGAATCTGACAATCAATGGATCGATTTTGATTGGTGCGTGACATCTGTCTTGCCGGGTGCCGATGATATAGATGAATGGGTGGAGCTTAGAAAAGGCGAAGATAAAAACGGTGCTTGGGTCCAATACCACGCGGGCACCTTGCCGCTTGAAATTTTCAGAAAAGAGACCGAAGGGTATAAGTTTAATCTGAGTCTCGAGCAGCCTTCGGTGTTTATTGTCTTGCGTGAAAGCGATGACGAAGACGACGAACATGATCTTTTTCCTTTTCTTGTAACTGTATGTCCGTATGAGGCGCAGGACTATCTTGATAGTAGCGAAGAAATCGTAGAATCGGTACCGATGCCGGAAGCGATCATGGCTTGGCTGGCTGATTACATTGAAGAGTATTATGTCGAAGAGCCGTTTAAAAAGCGCAAACGCGTAGCCTTCGATCCACGTAAAGAAGGCTACGACAAACCGCCGCCGCCGATCAGTCATAAATATAACAGGCCGTCCTCATGACCATTGATCAAGATGAAGAAAGCGGATTTTTAAATCGCTGGGTTCAACGAAAAGCCGCGGTTCGAGAAGAAGAACTTGAAAAAAAGACGGATATTCCTGATGCGCAGGACGCCCGGCTTCCGGTTGATGGCAATGCCGAAAACGACGAAGAAGAGATCAACCCGGAGGATTTACCGGATATTGATACCCTCGATAAGGATTCCGATTACACGGTTTTTATGAAAAAAGGTGTGCCGGAAAAACTCAAGCGATTGGCGTTACGTAAATTGTTCCATAGCGATCCGGCGTTGGCGGTACTCGATGGGCTCAATGACTATGACGAGGACTACAGCATGATCGGCATGGTCGTTGAGGAAGTCACGACGCGCTACAAAGTTGGCAAAGGCATGGTTGATCCAGATGAAGAAAAGGTTGCGGATGAAGAAGGTGTCGAAGAAATAGAGGATATTGAGGATATTGAGGACATTGAGGAATTGCCGGAAGAAATAAAAGAAGAGAGCGAGGAGCAACTGGCCGAAAATTCGGATGAGGAAACGTTGGAAAGCGACGAAGAGAAACCAGATGAAGTTCAGCCGGAGCCCATTGAGAACTCTGAAAAATAGGACGCGAACTCGTGATTAAACTTTCGCGCCGATCTTTTTTGAACGGTCTTGCTGGAACCACAGCCGCCGCAGCGTTGATGTCGGTGCCAAATGTACCAGCCCTCGGTGCCGTTTCTAAGGTGACCTCAATAATTGCCAAACCCGGTACCACCGGATTGTTTGGCGCGGACGGCAACATGACAGATGTCTGGGCCTATGGCGGTGAGGTGCCGGGACCGGTATTGCGCGTAAAACAAGGAGAGACCCTCAAAGTTGACCTCCAAAACGAATTGCCACAGAAGACCACGATCCATTGGCACGGCCTCAGAATTAAAAATGAAATGGATGGTGTGCCCTTTCTGACTCAAAAACCGGTCGGAATAGGACAGCGTTTTACCTATGACTTTAATATCCAGGACGCCGGCACCTATTGGTATCATCCGCATGTAAATACATCTGAGCAAGTTGGCCGTGGTCTTCATGGTGCGTTGATTGTTGAAGAACAAGACCCCGTTCAGGTCGACCGCGAGGTTGTTTGGGTACTTGATGATTGGCGCATTCAAAAAGACGGCGCGATTGCCCCGTTTGGCGGATTGCATGACGCGGCGCATGCCGGGCGTTATGGAAATGTTGTGACGATCAATGGCAAAACCGGCACGCCTTTTAAAGTCCGGAGCGGCGAGCGTATCCGGCTGCGTTTGATTAACGCTGCCAATGCCCGAATATTTGGGCTCGAATTTGAAGGCCATGAACCCTGGCGCATTGCGATAGATGGCCATCCTGTCACACCTGCCAAGACCGGGACAGGGCCGATTGTGATTGCGCCGGGCGGGCGAATTGATCTGGTGATCGATATGACGGCGAAAGCCGGCGAAACCTTTAAAATTCGAGATCGCTACCATAATCGGTTTGCCTACACGCTTGCCTTGATCGCTTATTCAGATCAAAAGCCCATCCGTAGCAAACCCTTGGAGGCACCAAAAAAAATGGCTGCCAATCCGGTGCCCTTTCCACAACTAGGTAGCGCCGAACGCCATGAAATGATCTTCCAAGGCGGTGCGATGGGCGGGCTGCGTGGGGCCACCTACAAAGGCAAGGAAATGGGGCTTCGAGAGCTTGCCCGAATGGGGATGGTCTGGGCAGTCAATGGCGAGGTTATCCCGCCGATCGAAGAAGATGATATTGGAAAACCAATGGTGTCGCTCAAAAAAGGATCGAGCCATATTTTGCGCTGGCGCAATGATACAGCCTTTGCTCACCCCATCCATATGCATGGCCATTCTTTCCATCTGATTTCCCGGAACGGTACAAAACTTTTCGCTCCCCTCATCATGGACACCGTCCTGATTGCGCCGAAAGAGTATGTTGATGTCGCGTTCGTTGCCGACAATCCCGGAGATTGGGCGCTGCACTGTCACATTTTAGAGCACGCTAAATCCGGCATGATGGGTTTTGTACGAGTTGGCTGATACAATAATTAAGTGACAGTCGCTTGATTCAATCGATCGATTTCAACAATAACCTTGGCGGCGATGTCCATATAGGCTTTGGCGTGCGGGCTACTGGTTTTGCTAACAACAATCGGCTGGCCACCATCCGAGGTTTTGCGGATTTCGACATCCAGTGGAATTGCGCCCAAGAACGGACAGCCGTATTTTTCAGCGGTCTCTTTAGCGCCGCCGTTATCAAAAATATGGGCTTCATCGCCGCATTTCGGACATATATAGTAGCTCATATTTTCAACCAGCCCGATGATCGGCACCTCGACTTGACGAAACATGTTGAGGCCTTTGCGCGCGTCGAGAAGCGCGATGTCCTGCGGCGTCGATACGATTATGGCACCCGCGAGCTCCGTGCCTTGGGCCATGGTCAATTGCGCATCACCGGTGCCGGGGGGCATATCAACGATGAGAATATCCAGCGGCGCCCATTCGACATCGCGCAGCATTTGCTCCAACGCTCCCGTGACCATCGGGCCACGCCAGATCGTTGGCTCCTCTTCCGGGACCATAAAACCCATCGACATGCATTTAACGTCATAGTTTTCCATCGGGATGAGGCGGGTGCCGTCTTCGGACCGGGGTTGGCCAGAGATGCCCATCATTCTCGGGATCGAAGGGCCATATATATCTGCATCCATAATGCCGACTTTTTTGCCGTGCCGGGAAAGCGCCAACGCGATATTCACTGAAGTTGTCGATTTGCCGACGCCGCCTTTGCCGGACGCGACGGCAATGATAGAGCCAACGCCTGGAGCTTTAATGCGGCGCTCGTCTTGGGTTAGATCAAGTGCTGGCTGGGCCGGGGCGGCTTCGCGCTCCTCGGTCAGAACCGCCGTCGCATTCAATACGCCGGGTACCTCGGAGGCGAGTTTCTCACAATCTTTGCGGACCTCTTCCATCACGGAGGCGCGTTCCTGCGACGTCTCAATCATGATTTGAACCATGCCGTCTTTGACGTGGATGTCAGATACCAGCCCAAGAGAAACAACGTCTCCGTCCATATCCGGAACGTTGGCCTGAGCAATGGCTTTGGCAATTTGGTCTTCGGTAACAGTCGCCATAAATCTCTCTTCCAATTCGCCACATTTATAAAAAGTTGATCCATTAATAGCGACGCCTAATAATTTATCCAGAAAAATTTAATAATTCTAATTTTGTCTCTCGCTTGAATTGTCCGGCGACTTGTCGCAAACTCTGAAAAGAATTCGGGGAATCCAGAAAATGCGTTTGTTGCTGAGTACACTTATTCTCGGTTTTGGATTAGCGGGCCATTCGTTTGAATTGCGCGCTGAATTTTCCGGCCATGTCAGCATCGTCAATTCCGTTGCTTTTTCGGCAAACGGAAAAACCGCTCTTTCCGGCAGTTGGGACTGGACCATGTGCCTCTGGGATGTCGCGTCCCAAAAACCGATTCGTAAATTTAAAGCTCATACTCTGAGCGTGAACAGCGCCACGTTCTCGCCCGATGGAAAAACAGCATTGTCAGCCAGCGCGGATGGCTCGTTAAAACATTGGGATTTAAAAACCGGTAAAGTCCTAAACACATTCAAGGGCCACACCGGAATTGTGACCAGCGTGGTCTTTTTGAATGGCGGCACGCACGCGCTTTCGGGCAGTACCGATAAATCGCTCATTCAATGGAACTTGGCCACCGGCGCTATCGAAAAGCGCCTGATCGGTCATCGCGGGCCAGTTCTTTCAATCGCCTTACCTGATCGTAATGGCGTGGCATTTTCCTCGAGCTATGACGGCACGCTTAGGCGATGGGATTTAACAACCGGTACGACGTCCAAAATATTCACTGGACATAATTTTAACGTGAACACCGTTGATGTATCCAAGGACGGCAAAATATTGGCTTCTGGCAGTGTCGATGAAACGGTTAAAATTTGGAACGCGGATAGTGGCGATGAACTGCAATCTCTGGTCGGGCATTTTGGCTTTATTGCTTCGGTCGCGATATCGCCAGACACTAAAACTGTTTTGTCTGCCGGCAGAGATCTGATCATTCGACATTGGAATATCAAAACCGGGAAATTGTTGAAATCAATGTCGGGTCACAAGAAACCAATTTGGAGTGTCAGATTTTCACCAGATGGCCGCACAGCATTATCCGGCGGGAGTGACGAAGTGCTTCGACACTGGAATTTGAAAGATGGTTCTGAAATCAAAAAATGAATTCGTTAAGGCCGCACGATTGTTTTGAGATACGTAATGAGGGCCTTACGATCGTTAGCGCGTGACAATCCATCAAAGGGCATTTGGTTGTTGGGAATCATTTTGTGAGGGTCCAGCAGATAGGTATCCAGAGTTTCATCCGTCCAGATAAAATCAGCATTTTTCCAGGCATCTGAGAAATCAAAGTCCGCAACATTGCCTGCCTTCCGGCCAAACATGCCAAATAGATTTGGTCCAATGCGATGCTTTTGACCCGCTTTATAGGTATGACAATGGACACATTTCTTAAAAAGCTTTTGTCCGCGTAAAAAAGTGGTGTCTGCAGTCTGGGCATGTACCGACGTAAGAGGCACCAAAAACACTGCCGAAATCCAGAAAAAGGTAATAATTAGGGACGCCAAGCCATTGCAAAATAATGATTTTTTCATTCACGTATAATCCTATGATATCTAAGCAACTGACAGATTTGATTCTATCTTAATCCAGGCGGATAAAAAAAAGCAAATTTGGAACTTGCTTCCATTGACTTGTGAATGAGTTGTTTCTACTCTTTTTAACTAAGGACCTAAATACATAGTACAAATGCAATAATAATAAAAAAACTAAGGTTGCAGGGGAGAGACGAGTTGGCCTCGGGTTTCGAAGCAGAATTTAGTGTCGTTGAAGAAGAGCGCTTCCGTGCGCACTTCTATTTGCTGTTGTCTCGCTTGTTAGGCGCGCCTGCTGATACAGAATTGCTTTCCCTCATTCAAGATTTAGAAGGCGATGACACCGCAATCGGTGCCGCCGTATCTGATCTCAAAAAAATTGCAAAAACCATCAGTGTCGAGCAAGCCACTGAAGAATATGAGACGTTGTTCATCGGCGTGACCAAAGGCGAGTTGATTCCTTTCAAGTCATATTATTTGACCGGCTTTTTGAACGAAAAGCCGTTGGCGGAATTGCGCGAACACATGGATGAACTTGGCATTGCTAAATCGGATGATGTTTCCGAACCCGAAGATCATATCGCTTTTTTATGTGAAATGATGCACGGGCTGATCGTTGGCACGTTTGGAAAGCCGCTATCGCTGGCCGAGCAATCGCGGTTTTTTGATAATCACATTGCCAATTGGGCACCAAAATTTTTTGAAGAACTCGAAGTGGCAGAGTCGGCGCATTTATTTGCTCCGCTGGGTCGTATCGGGAAATTGTTTATGGAAGTCGAAGGTGAGGCTTTCCTAATAGCTGCTTAAAGTTAGGCCTAACTGAGAACAGCATTAACGGTCCGCTTTATTCTAGAAAAGAGCGGACGATGAAAAGGAGAAGGTAATGATGGATAAGAAGATGGATAAGAATAAGAGCAAATCGCCATCACGGCGTGAGTTTCTAAAAACAGCCAGTTTAGGCGTGGGCGTTGCCGCCGTTACGAGTGGGGTATTGTCCGCTGGTGAAGCCATGGCTGCACCGTCGCTTAAGGACGAAAAGACGTCAGGCTACCGGGAAACCGAGCATGTTAAAAAATATTACGAATCTGCCAAGTTTTAAAATTAAGCGGAAATTCTAATGAAGACTATGGAAAATAGGAGAGGCACATGCTGATAAAGAAGACGGATGGAGTGGCCTATCGCCCTCGTTTGTCAAAAGCGCTCGCCGGATTGACCGGAAGCGCCATTGATCGTCGTACTTTCTTAAAGAGATCGGGAATGACTGTTGGCGGATTGGCCGCCGCATCAGCCCTGTCACTGGGAAATGTAAAAAAAGCCGCTGCCCAAGCTAAAGGGTCGAGCGCGGTTAAACAGGTTAAATCAATCTGCACCCACTGTGCGGTTGGCTGTACGGTTATCGCCGAAGTCCAAAACGGTGTTTGGGTTGGCCAAGAGCCAGGCTATGACAGTCCAATTAACATGGGAGCGCATTGCGCCAAAGGAGCTGCGGTTCGCGAACATGCTCATGGTGAGCGCCGGTTGAAATACCCCATGAAACTTGCTGGCGGCAAATGGCAGCGGATGAAGTGGGACGACGCAATCAACGAGATTGGCGATCGTTTGCTGAAAATTCGGAAAGATTCCGGGCCAGATTCAGTCTACTGGCTGGGATCAGCGAAATACAGCAACGAGCAGGCCTATCTGTTCCGTAAATTCTATGCGTTCTGGGGCAGCAATAATGGTGATCACCAGGCTCGTATTTGTCACTCAACGACGGTTGCGGGTGTTGCAAACACCTGGGGCTACGGGGCGATGACCAACAGCATGAACGATATTCAAAATTCTCGTTCGATTATCCTGTTTGGTAGTAACCCTGCTGAAGCGCATCCGGTTTCTTTGCTGCATATCTTGAAAGCAAAAGAGCAAAACAATGCGCCGTTGATCGTTTGTGATCCTCGCTTTACCCGGACGGCAGCGCATGCTGATGAATTCGTTCAGATGCGTCCTGGTACGGACGTACCGCTGGTTTGGGGCATTCTCTGGCATATCCTAGAAAACGGCTGGGAAGACAAGCGTTTCATCCAGCAACGTGTCTATGGAATGGATCAAATCCGTAGCGAAGTCAAAAAATGGGATCCGAAAGAAACGGAACGTGTTACCGGTATTCCAGCCTCGCAGGTTAAGCGCGTTGCCAGAACTTTGGCAAACAACCGTCCTGGTACTTTGATCTGGTGCATGGGCGGCACGCAACACACCAACGGTAACAATAATACCCGCGCTTACTGCGTATTGCAGTTGGCGCTTGGTAATATGGGAACGGCTGGTGGCGGTGCCAATATTTTCCGCGGCCACGACAATGTTCAAGGTGCAACGGATATGTGCGTGTTGTCACACTCACTGCCGGGGTATTATGGTCTGTCGACAGGTTCCTGGAAACATTGGTCTCGTGTTTGGGATATCGACTTCAAATATATTCGTGGTCGGTTTGCCTCTGAGAAACTTATGACCAGTAAAGGTATACCGGTATCGCGCTGGATCGATGGTGTTCTTGAAGATAAGAAAAACATCGCTCAGCCAGATAATTTGAAAGGTATGATTTTCTGGGGCCACGCACCGAACTCACAGACGCGTGGCGTTGAAATGAAAAAGGCTATGGAAATGCTCGACACTCTCGTCGTGATTGATCCATATCCAACGGCGACAGCTGTCATGCATGATCGGAAAGATGGTGTTTACCTGCTTCCGGCCTGCACACAGTTTGAAACCTATGGGTCAGTGACCGCGTCGAACAGATCGTTCCAATGGCGTGAAAAAGTTGTTGATCCAATCTTCGAATCCAAGCCCGATCATGAGATCATGTATCTGTTTGCTAAAAAGTTCGGCATGGACAAAGAGATGTTTAAAAACATCAAGGTCAACAAAAATGAACCGTTGGTCGAAGACATCACCCGCGAATTTAACAGCGGGATGTGGACAATCGGCTATACCGGGCAATCACCGGAACGGCTTCGCTCTCATATGGCCAATCAGCACACCTTTGACACGCGTACACTACAAGCCAAAGGTGGACCTAATGATGGTGAGTTCTATGGCTTGCCATGGCCATGTTGGGGTACGCCGGAAATGAAACATCCGGGTACGCCGATATTGTATGATACCTCCCGGTCGGTTGCCGAAGGCGGCTTGAACTTCAGGGCACGCTTTGGTGTCAAACGCAACGGCGTAAACCTGTTGGCTGAAGGCTCATATCCGGTTGGCTCTGAGATCAAAGACGGCCATCCAGAGTTCAACATGGCTCTGCTCAAGAAATTGGGCTGGGATGGTGACCTAACGGCTGCCGAGAAAGCTTCCATTGCGAAGGTGGCTGGTGATAAGACAAACTGGAAGACCGACCTTTCCGGCGGTATCCAGCGCGTCGCCATCAAGCATGGTGCAGCACCGTTCGGTAACGCTAAGGCGCGTGCCGTGGTCTGGACCTTCCCAGATCCAGTGCCGCTTCATCGTGAGCCTCTTTATACCTCTCGCCGTGATTTGGTTGCTGATTATCCAACCTATAAGGATGTCAAAAGCCATTATCGTCTGCCAGTGTTGTATGAAAGCATCCAGAAGAATGACTTTACCAAGAAATTCCCAACTATTTTGACTTCGGGACGTTTGGTTGAGTATGAGGGTGGCGGTGACGAAAGTCGTTCAAACCCATGGCTTGCTGAACTGCAGCAGGAAATGTTTGTTGAAATCAATCCGGTTGATGCAAACAATTCCGGCATTCGGGATGGTGCTGATGTCTGGCTGCATGGCGCAGAAGGTGCCAGACTTAAGATGAAAGCACAGGTTACTGAGCGTGTTGCCCCTGGCGTCGCGTTCATGCCGTTCCACTTTGCGGGACATTTCCAAGGCAAGGATCTGAGGGATAAATATCCACCAGGTGCTGACCCGTATGTCTTGGGTGAAGCCGCAAATACTGCATTTACATATGGCTACGATTCGGTAACACAGATGCAAGAAACTAAGTGCAGCCTGTGCCGAATTGAAGCAGCGTAAGGAGATAGACAATGGCTAGAATGAAGTTTTTGTGTGACGCTGAGCGCTGTATTGAATGCAATGCTTGCGTAACGGCCTGTAAAAATGAGCATGAAGTACCTTGGGGCGTTAACCGCCGCCGGGTGGTGACACTCAATGACGGTAGGCCTGGCGAGCGTTCAATTTCGGTCGCTTGTATGCACTGTTCAGATGCACCCTGCATGGCTGTTTGCCCGGTAGATTGCTTCTATCAGACAGAAGATGGTGTGGTTCTTCACTCGAAGGATCTCTGCATTGGTTGTGGATATTGTCTCTATGCGTGTCCGTTTGGCGCGCCTCAATATCCTCAAGCCGGCAATTTTGGCAGCCGCGGCAAAATGGACAAATGTACATTCTGTGGTGGTGGACCAGAAGCGGATAACTCCTCCGCCGAATTCCAGAAATACGGACGCAATCGTCTGGCAGAAGGCAAATTGCCGCTCTGTGCAGAAATGTGCTCCACCAAGGCTCTCTTGGCTGGTGACGGCGATAAAGTTTCTGATATCTACCGCGAGCGTGTTGTCGCCCGTGGCTTTGGTTCAGGTGCTTGGGGTTGGGGTACTGCCTATCAACGTAAAGGGCAGAGTAACCGCCTCTAAAAGTCTTCTTTCCCTATCGAAGGGGGGAATTTTAAAATACGGTGCCGCAGCACTCGAATAATGGGTGCTGCGGGGTCGTATCAATAGCTCTGTAACTTGATGTTTTAATTGTAGGTCTTGTCAACTTCGCGAGGGATGGTTTCATGAAATTTTTATCGAAAATGGGTCCTTGGATTGGCGCATTATCTTTGGCAGCGTTCCTAACGTTGACAGGTATGTCAGGGTTAATTGGCATAGAAAAAGTCGCTTTTGCGCAAAGTAATCCTCTTAATCAATCAACAGCTATTGCACCCACGTCACCGGGTTCAAGTGTGCGCCCGCCAGCCTCGCAAAAATGGGGTGAGCCGGCAGCCGTGCCAACAACTATTTTACCGCAGGAAAGCAGACCAACTGTTTGGGGCCGCATCCGACTGGGCACAAAAGGCAACGTTTCTATCCCCAACAAGGACGCCGGATTGCTGGTGCAGTCTCAAGGAGAGAATTGGCGTCAGTTTAGAATGAATGGCATGCTCCAATTTGGTGCCTGGATGATTCTCGGCGTTATAGTTGTGCTTGCGCTGTTTTATTTTTGGCGAGGGCGCATCAAAATCGGCGCCGGATTCTCTGGTAGTAAAATTCTACGCTTCAATATGCTTGAGAGGTTTACTCATTGGCTCACCGCAGTGCCGTTTTGCGTACTCGCATTGACCGGTCTCAACCTCACCTATGGACGAGATATCGTGCTCCCGATCATTGGGCCGAATGCTTTTTCTGCGCTGACCATCGGCGGCAAGTATCTCCATAATTTTATGGGATTTGCGTTTATTCTCGGTATCATTTTGATGGTTGTGCTGTGGACGAAGCACAACATTTTTGACAAATACGATCTTGGTTGGATTCGTGCTGGCGGCGGTATGTTCAGCGACGATGTTCACCCGCCGGCAAAAAAATTCAACTTTGGTCAAAAAATTATTTTCTGGTCTGTGGTATTGGCTGGCGCGTCGCTATCCTACAGTGGCATCGGCTTGATGTTCCCGTTTGAATTTTCGCCCTTCGAGTCAACCTTCGCACTTTTGAATAATTTTGGCTTTGATTTGCCGACAAAACTGGAGTCCATCCAGGAAATGCAATTGTTTCAGGCATGGCACGCTATTTTGGCTTTGGTCATGGTGGCGCTCATTATTGCGCATATCTATATCGGAACACTCGGCATGGAAGGTGCGATCGATGCAATGTGGGATGGTGAAGTAGATGAAAACTGGGCGCGTGAGCACCATGCTGCTTGGGTGGCCGAGCTTAAAGGCGAGCCTGAGCCCGCGCCGTTATCGATTGATGGCGACGGACATGCCGCTCCTGAAGGACAGGCTAGCCATGATTAAAATTTTGGCTAAATGGAGCGTGCTGAGCGTCGCTTTGGTCCTCTTTTTGAGCTTTGGTTCCATTGCTGAAGCCGCTTTGAGTAAAAGCCAGGTACAGGCTGCCGTTGAAAAGCAATATGATGTAAAAGTGCTTAAAATTTATCCTGGCACAGATGCCGGGCGCGCGGTATTTTTTGTCCGGGTTATGTTTAACGGCGGCAATTTCAATACGGCTTTCCAGATCAATACCTTGGTGATTGATGCTGAAACAGGAAAGCGCGTTCCACAATTTCGTCATGGATCGAGCGGCCAGGAATTATCCGGCTCGTATGACAGTCGTCCTAACCGTCAGGCGCCTGCTGCGCTTCGTGGTCATATTTGGAGATAGGGGTAAGACAGTGAAAGCATTTGTATATAGTTTGGTCGCGACGGCTGTCATTTCCGTATTGGCTGCCGTGATCTTGGGCGGATTGGATTTCAGCTCTGCTGATGTATTCCAGCTTAAAGACGTTCGGCTCTAGTCTAGTTGGTCATCCGACGGACGACATCATCCAAACAGTCAGGTGCCCGGTAGGTCGGGCTCAGCTGTTTTATCACTGGTTTTGACAGGTTTTTTAATGGCTGGTTTTTCCGTGTCAGCCAGCGCTTTTTCGGCGCTTATAGATAGCAGTGACAGGCTAAATAAAGCGGTAAAGACCAAAACACTTAGTTTCAACTTAACCGGAACATTCCCTTTATTTGAAATCAACACTGATCCTAGTCGTTGAACCCCTCACGAACAAATCAAGTTCTGGTGACGATCCTTCGGCAAGTGGCTGCAAATAAGGCGTATACCACGTGTGTTAGCCGGGCGTTCAAGTCTCACTTCTGCACCCGATTTCCCCCCGCACACCTCGCTTTCCACTCGCCTACAAATAATCCTTCATTAGGCGCTGGTAGTCTGGATCGCGGGTGAGTTGTTTCATCAGCTCGCCGGGGGCGGTGTTTTTAATCTCAGAAGGTGGCACACCGTCGCGGAGCGCTTTGAGCGTCGCGTAGGTCGCCTGCACGGCGGCAGAGAACGGCTGATGGCTCTGTAAACAGATGCGGGCACCTTTGCTGGCGAGATATTCCAAATCAACACCCTCTTTGCTGTCAGGCCCGACGAAGCCGGATTGCGGCGCGATAAACAAAGGAATTGAAACCGCCTCGTTGAGCAGCTCGATTTGTTCCTTGCTGCCAACGCCAGCAAAAAACAGCGCATCGACGCCCGCCGCTTCATAGGCTTTGGCCCGCGCAATCGCATCTTCATTGTTGGTGACACGAAACGCAGAGGACCGCGCCGCGATGACGAGGCTGGGGTCTTGGCGGCCTTCGAGGGCGGCCTTCATTTTTCCAACGCCTTCGTCGATCGAGATCAATCGGGGAGCGCCGACGGTTCCATGCGGTTGTGGCAGATCGGTATCTTCTATGGTCAGCGCGGCAACGCCGGCGGACTCTAATTCCTCCACCGTGCGCTTCACATTGAGCGCATTGCCGTAGCCGTGATCGGCATCAACAAGCAGTGCAAGATTGCCCGCCCGGCAAATCCGATAGGCTTGTTCGGCAAATTCCGACAGCGTGAGGACGATAAGATCAGGTGCCCCCAATACGGTCATTGAGGCAATGGAGCCGGCAAACATGCCAACCTCAAAACCTAAATCCTCAGCGATGCGGGCTGAGATCGGGTCAAACACCGAGCCTGGATGAACGCATTTTTCGCTTTGGGTGAGGGCGCGAAACCGTTCGCGTCTTTCTGTCCAATTCATAATTAGGGTTCTCCTGATTTAGCGAGGATGAGGGGGCAAGCCAAAACCGGGTCCCCTGCCTGGAGGGTGTCCCCCCGGAGGCGGACCAAATCCCGGTCCCATGCCTGGAGGATGGCCGCCTGGCGGAGGGCCCGGAGGACGCCCGCCGCCCGGACCGCCGCCCATCCGCAGCTCGAAACTGCTATCGGGCGTGCCATTAAAGCAGCGCGGGATGACCGGCCATTTTTCGGTTAAAAAATACGCATAAGTGCCGTTCGAAAATTCGGGCGTCGTGACATCGGCGCCATTGCACTGATCTAGATCACCGGCGCCTTTGGAAAATTCGTAATCCGGGATGAAGGTGCCGTCATAGGTACCTTCAGGAGCGGTAAAGCCGCCGGGTCGATTGCCGGATTTTACACGGTAGCTCGATTTAAGCAGCTTGATACTGCCGCCCTTGCCATTTGCATAGCCATACAGCGCATAGATTGGAAATCCATCAGCCGCCCAGCCGATCAAAGGCGAATGCGCGGATTTAGAAAGCTTGAGACGTTTCAACAATCCCCACGGCAGGCCATGATAGTGATAGGCGCCACTTGGCTGAACATGAGCGAAGTTTTGATCGACTCCCAATGGCACTGCGCCAGAGAGCGCTTCATAGCGCCAATCCGAGCCACGCCAGCCTTTGTACCATTCGGCTGCTGAAGGATCGAACGGCACGCCATTCACGGCAACGCCAAAATTCCGTAATCCCACATCGATCGCGCGGCCGCGAAGTTGAGGTTTGGCCGGCATTTCAAATTCGTAATCCTGCGCGGATATTGTATGCGGGTTACCGCGATTGGGAAAAGCACCGACCTGGTGCTGCGGAACGCCATTGGATTTAATAACGCGGTCATTGCCGTCAATTTTGATACTGACCCGATTGGAAGCGGGCGCTTTATAACTCGCTTGCACCAGTCTGTCACCACTCGATTGCACCGCCGTGTGATAGCGGGCAGGTGGAGGGCCTTGGCCAACAACATGCTGGGTGACAAAGCTGAGGGTGAAGACCGATGAAATGATAAAGACGATGAAATAGAGGCCGCCTGATCTGGTGATTTTCATTTTTTGTGAGCCATTTTAAGTCAATGAGTGGGTGTAGCTTGGACCAAGCGTTCCTTCAATTCCATGTTGTGTTTAGAGCCGCAGAGACTTTATTTACGATATTAGAATTAAATTATTTTAAAACGGTTAAAAATTCTAAACATTCATCAAATTATAATAAAACGTTATGCTAATGTAGATTTACCTAAAACAGGATAAATTTGTTTGGTCGCATAACTATTTAATATACAAATAAATATTTTAATTAAAACTCACCAATACGTGTGCGGAAATTTTTTTAAGAATTTAACAATTATTTCCATCTTGAGCATTATCCTTCCACCCATAAATGAAAAATAGAATAACTAATCGGGTTTAAGGGGTAATAGCCTAGGGAGTTCCCTAGGTATTTAGCTGTTCAAATTCGGGAGGAAAATATGCAGCATAGAATTAAACTTATTATTGGCAATGCTCGTCATTGCATTCGGCACCACATCAATCGCCAACGCGGATACAAAATTGCGCAATGGCAAAATGTTGTCTGATAAGCCAACATGGATTGTAACCTATATTGAAGCCGCAGCGAGTACAGCGTCTAAAGTTGAAGCTTTGATCAAAACTCAAACCGCGGCGAGTAAAAATGAAAATGGAAATCTTCGCTTTGAAGGTTTGTAGCGCATTATTCGTACCAACCATTTTGTCATTCTCGAAGCCTGGAACGGCCCGGATGCACGGGCGGCTCATGCGGCTTCATCCCATACGGTTGCGTTTCGTAAAGCATTGGAGCCAATGCTCTATGCACCTTACGATGAGCGCCCTCATGTCGGCCTTGTTGCGGCAAATCCAAAGTCAATTCCCCGCGGCAACGGCTCGACAATCTATGTGCTGACGCACGCGGATATCATTCCGCCGGAACAGTTTGCACCGTGCAAACGTCAAGTTGATTCTAAAGGCCCTTGCGGCAATGATATGCTCGAAGATATCGCCAAAAAAAGCCAAAAACATGCCGGCAATCAGCGCTGGGATGTTTTGACTCAATCAAACCGTTCTAACCATATGACTGTTGTTGAAATGTGGGAAAACGCAAGCGCCCAAGCTGCTCACCAGGTACAGCCGGCAAAAAAGCGTTTCGCAATCAGCTATCCGGTATTCCAGGAGCGGGCGGGGTTAATTCGAACCCGCAATTTGTATTGAATATGCTGACAGGTAGCCTGTGGGATGAACGCCGCTATCGTCTGATCAGCAATTAATTTAAAAGACTATACTTTAATTCGGGCTCCCATTTGGGAGCCCTTTTTTTTTGAAATTTGCCACCCTTTAATGCGGCCCGTATTATTCATCCTATCGGTAAAACCTAAAAGGGCGATTTAGATGGTTGAAATGTCAGAATTAGAACAGCGGGTAGGTGAGCTTGAAGCGCACTCAGCACATCAGGAATCCGTCATTCAGGATTTAAGCGATGGCATCGCCAAACAATGGGCGACCATCGACCGGCTGGTCAGAACGATTGAGCAATTTAAAGATCAAATCCTGAGTTTGGAGGAAGGCGTTCAGACAGCCTTGCCGGAAAAACCGCCGCCGCATTATTAAGGTGGTGTTGAACTTGATGTCGTTTTTGCTACATTCGATCCTTGTTCAATTAAGGGAGTATCTTTTCTATGGGTCGTCTTGACGGAAAAGTCGCGGTCATCACTGGTGCCACCAGTGGCATTGGTCTTCGAACGGCAGAGATATTTGTTGGTGAAGGTGCCAGCGTTGTTTTAGCTGCAAGGCGCATTGAAGAAGGCGAGGCCATTCAAAAGCGGCTTGGGCCCAATACCTTGTTCGTTCAAACGGATGTTATTCAAGAAGACGATACCGTTAATCTGATCGAAAAATCTGTCGAGCGTTTTGGCCGAATTGATGCTTTTTTTTGCAACGCAGGTGTCGGGGGCGTGCTTCAGAAAATCTCTGATATTGATGTTGAAGTTTTTGATCGATCGGTAGATATTTTGCTCAGGAGCGTTTTTTTCAGTTACAAACACGCGACCGAGCAAATGCGCCAAAATGGCGGCGGTGCGATTGTTGCGAATGCCAGTGTTGCTGCCACATTGGGGGGATTTTCCTCGCATTTTTATAGCGCAATGAAGGCAGGTGTGATTAGCCTATCGCGCAGTGTGGCGATTGAAGTTGCGGAACATAATATTCGCGTCAATACGGTTTCCCCAGGTGGCATTGCAACCGGCATTTTTGGTAAAAGCCGGGGCATGAGCGACAAAGAAGCCGACGAGGTTGCGGCGCGTGTTGAAAAGGTATTTGTCGATCGTCAACCGATTCCACGCGCCGGAACGCCTGATGATATCGCCAATGCCGTGCTGTTTTTATGCAGCGATGAAGGCAGCTTTATCACCGCACAAGACCTGATCATTGATGGCGGCGCGACATCCGGACGCTGGGGGGAAACCTTGCAAAAAGCCAATGCGGATATTCGGCGGGCGATTTCCGGCGAGGACTGAACTTCGCATTAATTCTTGTGGTTTGCGCTATAATTGGCGTAAAACACGGGCCATATTCCAACAATTGCAGAAAAATTGATGACCGAAATTCGAGTTGCAGCGCTATATCACTTCGCCAAGCTGGAGGACTATCAGGATCTCCAGGCACCGTTGCTGGAAAAATGCCTAGCCGAAAGCGTTATGGGAACGTTGCTGCTCGCCGAGGAAGGTGTAAACGGCACAATCGCTGGTGCGCCGGAAGGTGTCGCGAATGTTTTGGCTTATCTTCGGTCCGATCTGCGTCTGGCGGATCTAAAACACAAAGACTCTTACGCCGAAGAGCCCCCTTTTTTACGCATGAAAGTGCGGCTCAAAAAAGAGATCGTCACCATGGGCGTTGACGGCATCGATCCCAATCTTATCGTCGGCACTTATGTGAAGCCGGAAGATTGGAACGCGCTTATTTCTGATCCAGATGTGGTGGTGGTTGATACACGCAATGACTACGAAGTCGAGATCGGCACTTTTGCTCATGCGATTGATCCTCAAACCACATCATTTAGAGAGTTCCCGGCGTGGGTAAAAAACAACGGCAATGCGCTCGGCAATAAAAAAATTGCGATGTTTTGCACCGGCGGTATTCGCTGTGAAAAATCGACAGCTTATCTGAAAGCGCAAGGTTACGAAGAGGTGTTCCACCTCGAAGGCGGTATATTGAAGTATCTCGAAACAGTTCCAGAGGAAAAAAGCCTGTGGCAAGGGGAATGTTTTGTCTTTGATGATCGGGTTTCTGTTGGGCATGATTTAAAAGTCGGTCCTTATGATCTTTGCCATGCCTGCCGTCATGTCATTAGCGATGAAGATAAAAAATCACCGCTCTATAAACCGGGTATTAGTTGTCCGAAATGCCACGGCACAAAATCTGAAGAGCAAATGGAGCGCTATGGCGAACGCCAAAAGCAAATGGAATTGGCCAAAGAAAGAGATGAAATCCATCTTGGCAGTGGCGCGTTTTCGCATTTGAAACGGGCCTGATCGGTGGCAGGTTATCCCATCCTTTATAGCTTTCGGCGGTGTCCCTATGCGATGCGGGCAAGAATGGCACTTTATGTCAGTGGCCAAACCTGCGAGCTGCGGGAAGTGCTGCTGCGCGACAAGCCGCTCGAAATGATAGAGCAATCGCCAAAGGCCACCGTTCCGGTTCTGCAACTTGAAGACGGCGCCGTGCTGGAAGAAAGTCTAGAGATCATGCTCTGGAGTTTGAAGCGCAATGATCCGTTGAATTGGTTCGAGCCAGAGATTGGAGATCGCGATGAAATGCTCGCTTTGATCCAAGCGGCGGACGGCGACTTTAAGGACAATCTCGATCGTTATAAATATGCCAATCGCTACGAAGGCGAGGACTCGCTTCATCACAGATCAGAAGGTGAGAATTTTTTGACTCTCTTGAACGATCGCCTAGCCTCACAGGCTTATCTGTTTGGTGTTAAGCCAGTGCTTGCCGATTACGCCATCGCGCCGTTTATCAGGCAGTTTGCCAATACGGACCGGGACTGGTTTGACGGTGCCCCCTATCCTCAACTGCAAAAATGGCTCGACGGCATTCTCACATCCGAGCCTTTCACTGCAATCATGACCAAATACCCGGTCTGGCAGGCGGGGGATGAAAAAACTTATTTCCCCTCCCTTGACGGGAGGGGTTAGAATTATGCCGGCGGGGGCATGGCTTCGAAGTTTTCAATATTTTCGTCGATATGCGTGCAGCTGAGTGCGTGCGAGGTGTAGAGATTGACGTCGGGTATTACAAAACTCGCGTCGTCGATACTGCCTACTTTGACGTTTTTAACACCGGGGCGCATGGATCCGCCGGCTAAAACTTGTGAGCCACAGGTGTCACAGAATTCTTTGAACATCGTATTGCCGCTGTCTGCCGTGTGTTCGAATATTTTTAGAGTACCTTGAAGAAGCGTTATTTGGTCTTCCTGAAAAAATATATTGGTGGCATAGGCTGAGCCTGTTGCTTTGCGGCAATCGTCGCAATGGCAGTTGGCAATTCGGAACGGCTCGCCTTCGATTTCATACCGAATGGCACCGCATAAACATCCGCCGGTAATTTTTGCCATGTGGAACTCCTCCTCTGAAAATCCCTGATAATCATTGTGTTGGTCCCATAGAAACTTATGATCAACCGGCCTTCAACACTTATATGGAAACAAAAAATGAGTTCTGACCGCCTCACACTGTCTGCGTGGGTTTATTTCAGCATTTGCCTTCTGGCAATTGTAAGCGCTTTTGTTGAGTCTCCACAGCTCAATCTAATAACAGTGGGATTGATTCTATTTTTCCTTGTGCTGCAGTTTAGCGCGATCCCGAGTAAACAACGCATTGCTGGATTGACACTCTTTGCCATTGGGATATTTGCGGCGTTTGAGAGCGACACGTTGCGGGAAACATTGATCGACGGTGTGGCGCGATCACGTATGTTTTTATTGCTGTTTTTTGCCGTTGCCTGGCTGCAATTGCCGGTCGGTCAAAGTCCATCTTTAAAATCCGCTCGCGACGCAATCATGAACCAACCGCCGGGCCGCCGGTTTTTAGGGCTTTCAATTGGCGTTCATATTTTGGGTGCCCTTTTGAATGTCGCGGCGGTGGGCTTGCTTTCCCCGCTTCTTAAAGACCGCTCGGATGAGGTCCTCCATCGGCGATTAAGCGTTGCCATCATGCATGGCTTTACCAGTGCATCGGCCTGGTCACCTTTTTACATCGGCATGATCGTAGTGCTCGTTGCCATTCCGACCATATCTTGGTCTGAGGTTGTCTTCCAGGGACTTGCGATGGCGGTCATTATGATTTTAGGAGGCTGGCTCTTTGATCGCATGCGCTATCCCAGAAAGAAAGTCCTTACGTCTGAGCAGCCGAATGTTCCGCCGCGCCCGCCGCTCAAAATTGTCAAAACCGTTCTTTTGTTGGCATCTTTGATCGGGTTGGTAATGCTGGTTCTCAATCTCACCAAGGTGAGCATTCCCATTGCCCTTGGAATTGTTTGCCCGCCGTTCGGTCTGATTTGGTACGTGACCTTGGGTGAACGCCAATTTGGTACCATTGATCGTTTGAGCTCAATGTCCCATCAGGTCATATCCAGCTTGGCAAATCTTAGAAATGAGGCGCTGATGTTTGTCGCGGCGAATGTTTTTGGTATCGGCATAGCGACGATCATACCGACGGAAAATCTGACCGCGCAGCTCGATGCCGTGCTGCCGTGGATCGATGCGCGGATCATTGCGATCACGACCATTTTTATTGGCTGCGGGCTCATGGGGCTGCATCCGGTTATTGTTGTGCTGTCATTGAGCGCACTCATTCCACCGGAAGTCATTGGTATGAGAGATTGGGTGCTGGGGCTGGTCTATCTTGGATGCTGGGGCTTAAGCACCATGATTTCACCCTATTCCGGGACGACACTCTTTATGTCACGCTTTACTGGTGTGCCGTCGCATATCATCGGTTGGAAATGGACGCCGTATTCAGTATTTTTTAATGCTGTTTTGATGATGGCGTTTATCATCGCGCTGCGCCACGCAACGTTATAAAAGCTCTTTAACTTTATTTCCAATTTCAGGGAGGTTAAGCTCCCTATCACGATGCAACAACGCATCGTCAAAAATTCGCAAATAATTAAGCGACTGTCACTTAATTAACTTTTGTGCGGCGACTTCTAGCGCATTTAGAAATTCCGAGCGATCGCGTTTCGAAAAGGGGCGGGGGCCGCCGGTTATCTCGCCGGTTTCACGGAGGCCCTGCATTAAATCTCGGGTCGCCAGCGCCATGCCGATAGAGTTCTCCGTAAATGCCTCGCCATTGGGCTTTAGTGCTGACGCGCCGTTTTCCAGACATCGGGCTGCCAATGGAATATCACTGGTGACGACAATATCTTTGATGCCAATGTGCTCGGCGATCCAATCATCCGCCGCGTCAGCACCTTGCTCGACAATTACCAATTCTACGAGCGGGCTTGGATAGGGCCTGATGCCGCCGTCACTAACCATAAAAACTTTGAGATTATGCCGCGCCGCGACTTTTATCACTTCGTCTTTGACAGGACATGCATCTGCATCCACATAAATTTCCTGCAAGCTGACCTCGTGTGTTATTAGGGATTAGATTTAACTTATGGCTGGCCTAATGACCGATTACAACTTTTATGCGGGTTATCTCCGATTTGCCGCAAATAAAACCGAACGCGAGACGCCCGAGATCACCGAAATGATGGCGGAACTTGAGCGCATCGCGGAGATTTTAGAGAGCGGTAATTCATTTATCGTAAAAGACCGTAAGCTGCGGCTGACAGCACGTGCTTTGGCGGGTGTCGCCGGCTTTCTCCAACAACATATCTTGCCTGAAGTAATTGCTGCAGAAAATGAAATCGGCGAGGCGCAAACCCGTTGGGTGATTGATACTTCTATGGAAGTAATGGCTAACCTAATGGCGCATGCGGAGACGACAAAAGATGGTGAAAATTTTACGGTGAATTTGCCGCCAGCACTTTAAAATAGATCGGTAATATTAGGTTTATCTGGTATAAATTGTCTGCAAAGTATTGATACTGAGATAGGATGTAAAAATGGAAATGATTGTTAATCCTTTGATCGGCGGCGCTATTTTGGGTCTTGGAAGCGTTTTACTGATGCTGTTTTCAGGCCGCGTCGCCGGCATTAGCGGCATTGCTGGCGGGATATTATTTCGCGCCGTCGGATCGGATTTGGGCTGGCGGATTGCGTTTGTCGTTGGCCTAATTCTGGGGCCAGTTCTGTTAAAGATTACAACCGGCGCCTCTAACGGTGTCGCGCCAGCGGCAACAACCGGCATTCTTGTCGTTGGAGGATTGCTTGTCGGAATCGGCACCTCTATCGGGTCGGGTTGTACCAGCGGTCACGGGGTATGCGGCATTTCAAGATTGTCCATGCGATCCATCGTCGCGACGGTAACATTTATGCTTTTTGCAGGCGTTACCGTCTTCGTTTCCCGCCATTTGCTGGCAGGAGGATAGCTCACATGAAAAGCATAATCGTAGCTTTGGTGTCTGGCACGTTATTTGGTATTGGTCTTGATATTGGTGGCATGACCAACCCAGCAAATATTATCGGTTTCTTGGATGTTGCAGGAAATTGGAACCCGTCACTGATCTTTGTGATGGTGGGGGCGATTGTCGTCACCTTTACCGGCTATCGTTTGGCCTTTAGACAAGGCAAACCGATCTGGGCTGCAAGTTTCCAAATTCCAACCAAAGAAGACTTTGACGGGCGCCTGCTCGGTGGATCTGCGCTATTTGGCATTGGATGGGGACTGGCTGGATATTGCCCAGGCCCCGCATTCTCAGCTCTTACGCTCAACAATTCCGGCATCTTTATTTTCGTAATTGTGATGCTCGTTGGCATGCTGGCTGTGAATATGTGGGACAAAAGAGCCGTTGAAGTAACGGCGTAACCTATTCGATAATAATGATATAGGAGAGGGTATGTGGCGAATTCAGCTAAAAACGTAAAAGTCGTCCAAAAGGGCGCACATTTGGCCGCCGAAATTCAGGGCGTCGATTTAACGCAATCGCTGGATGAGGAGACATTTAACGTCATCGAAGACGCCTTTGTTGAACACGAATTGCTGGTTTTCCAAGATCAGCCAATATCTTCCGAGCAACAAATTGAGTTTGCCAAAAGATTTGGCGAGCTCAGTGTTCACCCTTTTTCGCCCAATAGTGATGAAACTCCGGAATTAATTATATTTGATAATGATGCTGAAAATCCGCCTTTTTCAACCGATGTTTGGCATACCGATGAAACATTTCGCGCCGATCCTCCGATGGCAACAATGCTGCATGGTTTGGTGATACCTGAAGTCGGGGGCGACACGATGTTTGCGAGCATGACATCAGCCTATGAAGGATTGAGCGACCGGATGAAACAATTCATTTCCGGCCTAGAAGCCATCCATGATTTTAAGCCTTTTCGAGCGCTTTTTGGCAGCGATGAGCAAAGCAAAGCTGATCTTCGTTATTACGAAGATCGGTATCCGCCAATCGTGCATCCTGTCATCCGCAAACACCCAATTTCAGGCAAACCTGTTTTGTTCGTAAATCCCCAATTTACTATACAAATCAAAGGGATGGGCGAGGTTGAAAGCCGCAATTTGCTCACTCAATTGTTCGATCAAGCCAAAATTCCGGAGTTCCAATATCGTCATCATTGGGCGGTCGATACTGTTGTTATTTGGGACAATCGATCTACCCAGCACTATGCTGTGCACGATTATTTTCCTCAGCGCCGCAAATTGGATCGCGTTACGATCAAAGGCGACATGGTAATGCCTTTTTCAGATGCAGCAGATGCTTCTTTGGTGCAAAACAACAAAAGTCCACTGCCGGAAAATCTAACGGAAAAACATGGTGGACATGCACCCAAAAGACAGCTCGAAAGAGAGCTGGACGACGCAAAAAATTGAAGAATTTACGGTTATATAAGAACTCCCTAATTATAGTAAAAACGCTAAAAAAAACGGTTTCACCGTTGAGATTTTTCTCAATCCATTGTAAATAAAAGGTAATCTTTTCCGGTTTGTTCAGTTTGTTGCCGACTTTCACCAGAGGGGGCATGCGAATCTTCTACAAAATTGGAATAGTATTAAAGCCGGTTTTGGACGGTGAATTAGTATTTAATAAGCCCAATTGAGGAGGTTCTTAAATGCCTAAGGGGACAGTGAAGTGGTTTAATTTGCAAAAGGGATACGGATTTATCGTGCCTGACGATGGCGGCGATGACGCTTTTGTACATATTTCATCAGTGGAGCAATCTGGACTGACCAGTCTGGATGAAGGACAAAAAGTTGATTATGAATTGGCTGAAGGCCGTAATGGGAAAATGGCCGCGCAGAATATATCAATTTCAGAATAATCGAACGATAAAAAATTTCTAATAGGGCCTAAAATGAAGGCCCTATTTTTTTGCCTAATTGGAACCGGCATGCCATGTTATGGCAAGACTGTTGGGGAGGGTAAATTGGTCAACAACATTAAAATTAGCCCGGACCTCCGAGAAAAACTCGGAGACATCATCACCGCCTTTTGCTGGTATGCCGATCACGGCGAAGCCGATAAAATTCCCGATCTATTCACCGAAGACGGTTGCCTCAATGCGCCCGGCATGGTGGTTCAAGGGAAAGCCGATCTCACAGAATTCTTCGAAGGCCGCGCCAAACAGGCAGGCCGATCATCTCGTCATCTTTGTTCAAATATGCGCATATTATCGGTGGATGCGGATCGCATTGAAGCGGTGGTGACAGCAACGACCTATATTGGGACCGGTGAGCCGCCGATGTTTCCTGAAACCACCGTCGTTGGAGATTCATACGAGACCTTTGAAAAAGGCGATGACGGGCGATGGCGTTTCGCCGAGCGTCGTCTCGAGCTGGTTTTCAAGTCAGATATCTAAATCCATAAAGCTATGCAGGAAATACAATGGAAATAGCGACTTTTACAGAGAGCGGCGAGACCCGAATTGGCGTTATAATTGGCGACAGCATTATCGATCTTTCGTCAGCAGCGCCGGATCTCCCAACCGAGATGGTGGCTTTTTTAGGCGCCGGTCCCGATGCTTTAGATACAGCCTCAAAGGCGGTCGGCAGCGCTTTTGCCCTGAGCGACGTTAGATTAGAAACGCCCGTGCCGAACGCGTCAAAATATCTGGCGATTGGCTTGAACTATGACTCGCATCTTGAAGAAGTTGCGAAGCTCGGCATGACCAAGCCTGAATATCAAATATGGTTTAATAAACAGGTATCTTGCTTGAGCGGCCCGTATGACGACATTCATATGCCCAAGGTTTCGGCTGAACTCGATTATGAATGTGAGCTAGGCGTGGTGATCGGAACGCGTTGCCGTCATGTCTCGGTTGAAAAGGCGGCGAGCGTCATAGCGGGATTTACTGTCACCAATGATGTCAGCGTCCGAGATTGGCAAATGCGTTCGCCAACGGCGACTTTGGGAAAATCCTGGGATACCCATGGCCCGGTTGGACCCTGGATCGTCACGCCAGACGAAGTCGGTGATCCGCACGGTTTGAAAATCTCCACGATTGTCGATGGTGATATCCGCCAAAGCGGCAATACCGGCGAAATGATTTTTAATTGTTTTGAGCAGATATCCTATCTCTCGACCGTGATGACCTTGGAGCCGGGCGATATTCTCGCAACCGGCACGCCCGCCGGTGTAGGTGCTCTCGCCGAACCTCAGAATTTTCTAAAAGTTGGTGAAACTGTGCGAATTGAGATTGAAAACATCGGCGCGATTGAGAATAAAGTTATCGACGAGCCGCTGTAAAATTTACCGGTTTAGAAAAACAGGAGAGACTACGTTATGACGACAGCCAGGCATCCAAGATCCCCTGAATTACAAGATACGCCAATTGATGAGATCGCACAAAAATATGTCAGAAGATTTGGCGATATCGAAGCTGACTGGGAAGCCTTTGAAGACGCTAAAATCGACGGTTTCCGTCGGGCGCAACATCGTTTTATCGGTGGCGGTGGGTCAGGAAAACATGATGATCCAGACGTTATCAAAGGCGGTGCCTTTACGCTCAGCATAATGTTCGTCAATCCCGGCGAAGGAAATGCCGCGCACACCCATGAAGTTGAGGAAGTGTTTTTTGTCCTCAAAGGGCATTTGAAGGTTTTTTTCGAAGAGGACGGCACGGGGCGGCAAATTCACCGCACGCTTGGTCCTTGGGAATGCGTTTCCTGCCCACCCGGCGTTATCCACGGTTACATAAATGATAGTTTGGAGCCGGTTTATTTTCAGGTCATGCTCGGCAAGGGCCGGCCGGAAACAATGGGCTACGCCGATGATCAATTATTCGAGAATCGAGATGGACATCTCCATTCTACTGCTAGTTCCTGAGCATATCCCAAGGTGTCATGCCGTCGGGCAAGGGTGGGCGTTTGGTGATTTCTTTCACCGGCACACCGGCTTCAAATTTTTCGATCATTTCTTCCGGATCGAAAATAATACCCATAAAGTTTTCCTCATAGGCACCGCCATCAAAAAAATCGACGAGCTCCTGTTGAGTTTCGAAATTGTCGATCATCAGCTCCACTTTATTGTTGTCTGGGTCTTTGTGTGCATATTATTCCGCTGCCACCGTTTTATTTTCGGCACCACTTTCTAGCAGAGCGACCATTTCCTGTGTGTCGTAGACGTCGCCAAAAACTTGAAGGATGCTGGCGAGTGACGCGATATGTTCTTCATCTGTGGGCGCAGCATTGGCGTCCGAAATCATAATTGTTTTAAAATTGCGCATCATCGCATCGCGGGCCGAAGATTCTGAGCATACGTTTGTTAATGTACCCGTGATGACAACGGTATCCAAACCGTGATGCTCCAGTATTTCCGCCAAGTCAGATGCCCCTGGGAGAAAAGCACTATAACGATCTTTGAGAACAATCAGATCGTCGTCCTGAACCTCAAGTTCAGGCCAAAGGGTGTGGCCATCGCTGCCTTCGTTTAACACGCCGATCATACGGCCGGCGCGATCGGGATTGTTGACGCCGGTATAAAATACCGACCAATCAACGAGGCTGTCCTCGGACTGGGTCATTTGTACCCAGGCAACTCTGCCGCCACTGCTGCGAAAAGCCGCGGCAAGCGTGTTTATGTTGGGAACAATTTCGCGCGCAACTGGCACTTCGGCGGGCGAGCCTTCCTGCAAAAAAGCATTTTGCATATCGATCACCACCAAAACAGACTTTGTCGGTTCGATCTCTTCGAACAGGTGAAGTTTTCCGCGTCGACGTATCGCTCCATCAATCGCATATTGGGGTAAATCTGTTTTATGCATGTCTCATCCTCCGTATTGGCGAAGAGTATAGCAATATTTTAGGTTTGCGATCACTCAAATTTGACCAAAAGACAATAAGCGGTGATTTGCCATCGTGTCGCTGAAGTCCGACACTTAAGTCCACGAAGGTTCTTTTGGCACTTTTAGCGGTCATTGTCCCACTTACGGCGGTTGCGCAGGTGGCACCTGATCCTGCTTGGCTCAAAGAGTTTCCCGAGACTAATTTCAAGAAAACCTCAATAGATTTTGATGAAATTGTCACCGATGGCTCGAATAGTTTTCAGGTTCGCGCGTCAACAAGCCGAGACGGAGAGGGCGCTCAACAGGTTTGGTTTTTTTGAGGTTTTTGTAATGATCATAGGAAAGTTCATCCTGCAGGAAGGACTGATTTGGATCCACAATCATGTCTTCTTTAATGGCTGTCCGACCAAGCAGCATGCGGTACTGCAAATTCTCCCGATTGGAGAGCGTAACTTCAATCGGCCATTCGCGATCACCAATTATAACCGGTGTTTCAATCACATAGCGCAATTCGCTTTCGCCGTTGGAACTGGTTATTTCTCGGCGGTCTACAAGTTTGGCTGAGCAGAATATTTCAATGTCGGGACGATCTGGTACCGGATGAATTCCAAACCGCACGAATGGTTTTGCTTCGGAGCCAAAGGGCTCAATGGCAAATGCATGCAGCGCGGAGGTGCGCGCGCCGGTATCGATTATGGCGATGATCGCCGGGACGCCGAGTTTTGGAAACGACGCCCATTCTTCCCATCCTAATGTATCTTGTGACATGTTTGATCCTGATAAATTTGGTAGTTTTTGATCGATCTTTGCTAATAATTTGTTAGACTCGCTCCAGAATTCACAGCATTTAACGGCAATTCAAGCGAAAAATAGTGCTGATTTAAGATTTTGGAGCGACAGGTGGATAAACCTCTGAAAATTAATATCGTTGGCGGTGGACCTGGGGGGCTCTATTTCTCGATTTTGATGAAGCTTGCCAACCCAGCCCATGACATCACGGTCTATGAACAAAACAGGTCAGATGACACATTTGGCTTTGGTGTGGTGTTTTCGGATGAAACGCTCGAAAACTTCATGGGGCAGGATGCCGTTACCTATCAGGAAATCAGAAATCAATTTGCCTATTGGAACGAGATCGAGGTTCGCTATCGCGGTGAGCGCATAAGATCGGGCGGCCACGGCTTTGCCGGTATGGCACGCATGACACTTCTGGAGATTTTCCAGAAACGCTGTGTCGAGTTGGGCGTGAAGATGAATTTCGAAACGGCGATAGATGATCTCAACCAAATTCGCGATGCAGATTTGGTGTTGGGTTCAGACGGCGCTAACAGCTTTGTCCGCGAAAGCCTCAAAGATCATTTCAAGCCCAATATTGATTTTCGCAAAACCAAATTTGTTTGGCTGGGGACGACGCAAAAATTTGATGCTTTTACTTTCATATTCAAAGAAAACGAACATGGTTGGTTCTACAATCACGCCTACCAATATGGCCAAGGCGTCGGGAAGGCGGGCTCAACTTGGATTTTGGAAACCCACGAAGATACTTGGAAAAAAGCTGGGCTCGATCAGGCGAGCGAAGAGGAAACCATAGCTTATTTCGAAAACTTATTTGCCGAGGAGCTTGATGGCCATCCGCTGATATCTAACAAATCGATATGGAGAAATTTCCCCGTCGTGACGGCGGAAAATTGGTCGCATGAAAACGTCGTATTGATTGGCGATGCTGTCCATACCGCGCAGTTTTCAATCGGTTCCGGCACCAAGATCGCGATGGAAGATGCAATTGCCTTATCGGATGCTTGTATCAACGAAGACAGCATTTCCTCGGCGATAAAGGCTTACGAAGAAAAACGCAAAGATGAGGTCGCGCGACTACAACGCACCGCCATGGTGAGCCTCGGATGGTATGAAAATGCCAGGCGCTATAACGAGCTTAGCCCGAAACAATTCGCGTTTAATTTCTTGAGCCGCAACAAAGCGGTGACCTACGAAAATTTGGGTTTGCGCGATCCGGCTTACGGTGCCGATGTCAATCAGTGGTTCTCAGAATTGGTGCGCGAGAAGCAAGGGTTTGAGCTGCCAACGAACAACCCGCCGCCGCCGATGTTCACCCCCTATCAGCTTGGCAAACTCACGTTGCAAAACCGCGTCGTCGTCTCGCCGATGTGCCAATATTCCGCTGAAGACGGCACACCGACTGATTGGCACCTCGTCCACCATGGAAATTTTGCTAAAGGTGGTGCCGGATTAATATTTACTGAAATGACGGATGTATCGCCAGAAGGCCGCATATCGCTCAAATGCGCGGGCATGTACAAGCCAGAGCATGTGCCAGCCTGGAAGCGTGTCGTAGATTTTGTGCACGGCAACTCGCCGTCAAAAATCTGCGTTCAATTGGCCCACGCCGGCCGGAAGGGGGCGTGCAATCTCAGCTGGATTGATGGCGGCGCACCCTTGGAAGAAGGCGCATGGCCGATCCTGTCGGCGTCCGCCATTCCATTTACGCCAGATAGCCAGACACCTAAAGAAATGGACCGTGCCGACATGGACAAAGTGCAGGATGATTTTGCCCGTGCGGCCAGTATGTCGGCGGAAGCTGGGTTTGATATGATTGAGCTTCATGCGGCGCATGGCTATCTGCTTTCCAGCTTTATCTCGCCGGTGAGCAATACCCGCGAAGACGATTATGGTGGCAGCCTTGAAAATCGCCTGCGCTTTCCGCTGGAAGTACTGGCGGCTGTTCGAGAAGCGTGGCCCGATGACAAAACGATCTCAGTTCGCATATCGGCAGAGGATTGGGTCGGAGAAGAAGGCGTCTCCGGTGATGAGGCGGTTGAAATTGCAAAACTGATTTATGAAGGTGGCGCCGATATTATCAATGTCTCGGCGGGCCAGACGACCACCGATGCGAATCCGATTTATGGCCGCATGTTCCTCGCCCATCTCAGCGAGCAAATTCGCCTGGAAGCAGGTATCCCAACCATCACCGTCGGCAATATCACAACGGCAGATCAGGTGAATACGATATTGGCGGCAGGTCGGGCCGATCTTGTGGCGTTGGCGCGACCCCATTTAAGCGATCCGTTTTTCACGCTACATGCTGCAGCGCATTACGGCTGGGAAGGACAAGTTTGGCCCGATCAATATCTGCGCGGCAAGGATCAAGCGTTTCGTAATGCAGAACAGGAAAACGCCCGCCAAGCTGAGTTGCTCGAAGCAAATAAACCAACATCCCACGCCGAAGTTGGAAAGGCCGCGGAATGACAATAGATACACTCGTAAAAAAGGCCGAAGTTTTGCGCAATCTCCACCACGGCGATGAGCCGTTGGTTTTGCCAAATGTCTGGGATGTCGGCACGGCAATTATCGCAGTTGAAGAAGGATTCCCAGCCATTGCGACGACGAGCGCGGGCGTTGCATTTGCGCTCGGACTGCCGGATGGCGAAGCGATTTCGCGGGATGAGATGGCAGCGGTTGTTGGTGCCATCGTTAAGCGCGTTGATGTGCCGGTCACGGCTGATATGGAAGCGGGTTATGGTGATGCGCCCGAAGATTGCGCTGAGACCACGCGGGTGACAATTGAGGCGGGGGCGGTTGGGCTTAACCTCGAAGACGGTATCGATCATGCAGTTGGCACTATTTATGATTTTGATCTCGCGGTGGAACGCATTCACGCGGCACGCGAGGCGGCTGAACAATCTGGCGTACCAGCTGTGATCAATGCCCGAACCGATGTCTATTTTTCACAAACTCTATCGAGAGAAGAGAAGCTGGCCGAAACGGTGCGCCGCGCAAACGCCTATCTTGAAGCTGGTGCTGATAGCGCATTTGTTATTGGCCCGGGCGTGCCAAATGACATCTCTGATTTGGTTCGAGAAATTAAGGGCCCTCTGAACATTGTTGCCGGCTTTAGTACTCAGAATGTGGATGAATTGGCAGCGTTGGGGGTTAAACGAATTTCACTCGGCGGCATGCTGTCGCGGGCAACGCTCGGCTATTATCGTGATACCTTGCAGCAACTTAAACAAAACGGCCGGCTCGATTTCTCCGACCAAGCCATTCCGCACGGCGATCTAAACAAGCTGTTTTCCACCTGAAAGTCAAAATGGACTAAAATTAATCGTATGGATAGAAGTAATAATAGCGATTATTATTTTAGTTGATTTTCGATAAATTTCGATTGAAATCACTGAAACTCATCCCCATTTAAGAGCGATGAATAGACTGTTTGTATTGTTGGGCGTAGGACTTTTCCTGGCCGTCTTAGGCAGCGGGGCTGTCGTCTATGTCGTTGAATTTGAAGGAAAATCAAACGTCTTTTCGAAATCCCAATCGAATTCAGTTGGCACTTTTAAAAAGCGCAGCTTTAACATCAAACGGTTGAAAAGGCTGGCAGACAAAAAGTCCGATCCCGCTGATTTCAGCAGTATTGATCCTAAAAGAATACATGAAGATAGAGAAGTCGTGGTTGTCAATCCACCGAAGGAATTTGTGAAATCAATTCGTAAAATAGGTTTTCAGGTGTTGGAAACCCAAAATTTTGAAGAATTGGGACTCTCCGTTTTGCGTTTACGCACGCCTTCGGGGCAGTCTGTCCGTTCCGCACGCCGAACACTTCTGAATAAATTTCCATTGCTCCTGATCGACTTAAATCATCAATTTGAATTGTCTTAGAAGCGAACTCTCCAAACAATAGCCATATTCTGCTTTGCGCCAGTGAAGCTGCGCCTTTGCTATATTGTAGTTTTAGCGCAATCTCGCTACAGTCTGAGTTTGGGTGATTTTCAAGAAAGGACAACCGAATGGATCAGGGCGTGCGCATTGTCTGGTACGATTTGCCGGAAGACGAGAAAGACGACTATTTAAATTGGCTTCATGACGCGTATCTGCCCTCCGTGATGGCTCGGCCTGGAATCTTATGGGCGGCCAACTACAAAATCATTAAAACGGATGAGACCATCCAAAAGCTTTCCAAATTTGTTGGGCGGTCTGATGATTTCGACGAAGTGCCGCAAGGCTCGGACTATGCGATGCTCATCGGTGCGGGCTCGCCGCACGTATTTTTCAAACCATATATTGAAGACGTCGACGCAGAGGATGCAAAAACCAATGAAATGTTTGCCAAACGCATTGGCACGCGCATTGTTGTCGCGACTGAGCAAGCGCGTGTCGATGGACCTGAAATTCACCACCGCGCCCCGGCGACGACACCGGGCCCGTTCATCCAGCTCGGCCATTTCCGCGTTCGTTCGGTTGAAGAAGAATTTGATCTCAATGCTTGGTACGCGGAATATCGCTTGCCTACAATTGCGGCCATGCCGGGCGCCATTGCAGCGCGCAAACTTGTGACGGTGGCGGGCTGGGCGAAACATGTCGTGCTCTACGAGTTTGTGGACGCTGAGGCCCACCACACGAACTTTATGAACCATGAGATATTAGCTTTTACCGACGGTGAGTGGACCAACCGCGTCGTCAAATACACCGCCCATGCACCCGGCAGCCCGAGCATCGGTGAAAGATTGTGGCCTGAAGTTTAAAGCCTGTAACGGCGCTAATTTGATCCTCTAATAATGTCTTTGGTTTTGCCGCTATCATTTAATTCAATAAGAATTTTCTCGATCTTTGGAACAAGGCGTCGGTGTTCTACATTTAGATAGTGATAGAGAGTAACCACTTCGATCGGCGGTTTTAGAACAACCATCCCGCCAATTTTCGACGCATATCTTTTTGCATCCGAAGTGATCAATATGCCAACACTGATCCTTCCTGCCTTTACCATTTTTGAGACAGTAAATGGATTTTTTACCGTCAACGCATTCATTTTTTTGGTTCTAATATCTAAAATCCGATAGCCACGGGGATACGCAAAACGATGCCTCTGGATTTTCTCCCAGGAGCTTAACCAATGTTTTGACTTTTCCAAGACGATTGCAGAAAAACTTAACGCGAATACCGGTTCTTTTACGCGAACCAGGTTGGGATACACGGCGTCGGTTGGGATATTCCAATCAATAAAGCACGGCCGTGGCGAAAGCGTGCTCGGGAAGGCGAGATATACCGATCAAATTTTGTGTCTGATCCTAGGTGTGACAATCGCGCTCAATTCTGACGATATAT
>Ga0066376_10000525_pt1 | contig 35623 bp, 32 predicted proteins | sample Knorr_S15_td_Bot_FD_77009 | JGI IMG/M metagenome (GOLD analysis project Ga0066376, IMG submission 77009) | Marine microbial communities from Southern Atlantic Ocean transect - Knorr_S15_td_Bottom_ad_5009_LV_A | ecosystem: Environmental > Aquatic > Marine > Oceanic | place: Southern Atlantic... | reverse complement strand
GTGAGACAGTTCGGTCCCTATCTGCCGTGGGAGTTGGAATCTTGAGAGGAGCTGCCCTTAGTACGAGAGGACCGGGGTGGACGTACCTCTAGTGCACCAGTTGTCGCGCCAGCGGCACCGCTGGGTAGCTACGTACGGACGGGATAACCGCTGAAAGCATCTAAGCGGGAAGCCTCCCTCAATACTAGGATTCCCTATCAGAGCCGTGGAAGACCACCACGTTGATAGGCCAGATGTGGAAGTACAGTAATGTATGAAGCTAACTGGTACTAATTGCTCGATTGGCTTGTATTCATTTCATGTCACGCGCAGCGGTAAATTCGCTGTCATGACTTGAAGATATTGAATCTCAAGCATATTGATAGACGGATGAGAATTTCATTTTCTTTTATGGTTTTTGATGACTTGGTGGTTATAGCAAGGGTGCAACACTCCTTCCCATCCCGAACAGGACAGTGAAAAACCTTAGCGCCGATGGTACTCCGGCTTAAGCCGCGGGAGAGTAGGTCGCTGCCAAGTCTTCTAAAACCATAAGAGATATTTCATTCCTATTGATGACAAAAGAATTACAAAGACCCGCCTTCATGGCGGGTTTTTTTATTATAAAATGAGTTAAAATAGCTTAGGCTTTTTAAATGGATTATCATGTCTTAGGTATAATCAGTGCTTTTTTCATGCTTTTATCTTTGGCAGGTATTCTTGCTCAGATACGTTTTATCTTCCAGCGGAAGAAATTGTACTCTATAAATGGCCTTCAAGATGAAAAGCCAACTTCTGTTCTTTCTTTAAACCGTTTTGCAACAAGCTTTCTCGGCTTTTATTCTATGTTCTTTTATGGGCTAACGTTAAACCTCTTTAATCACTATATTGTCTGGCCCCGTATTATTGCGCTCGCCTTACTTCTGATCATACTCTATGAGATAAAAAGAGACAGGAATGACATTACGTCCATTTCAATATTTTATGCGGGGTTGATTTGTGTGTCTGGGGCTATTGCATTAGCTGTTACACCATACAGAATTGTTTTTTCAGAAATATACTTGTCACATATTTTTTCTTTTGTTGTAACTTGTATTTTTGCTCAAGGTGCAGCCCACCAAATTTATAAAATAAGAAAATCAGGGCGCACGGGTGGCCTGTCACTTAGGATGCATCAATTATATGCGACCAAAGACTTCAGCGCTGTTCTTTTCGGTGTGGCAATGAGTGTTGAAAAAGGGTGGCCTGTTATATTTCAGCATAGCGTGAGCTTTTGTGTGCAATTTATCACAATGTATCATTTCAGGTGGGTTAAGGTGAGTGAAAGTGCAATAAAAAGGAAAAGGCTGGCTATGACAGAGTAATATATCGCTTATTATATTTTCATGTAATGGACATAAGGTCGGTAAAGAATTATGACTAGTCTACTTTGGTTTTATACAGGGAAGAGAAGGATGAATTTATCAGAAAAAAAACAAAAATATATTACGCGTGCCTTTGAAACAGCCATGACCAGCGACAGAAAACTGGAAAGGGCCTTGGCAGAGGGCAAGCCATTAGAAATTGATTTCACAGGATGGCGTCCGATTCGGAAACCATGGGATATTTTAACCAATATTTTTAACTGTGGGCCTCTTCTGGGAATTACGGAACAGGATATTCAAAACAGCCCTGCATTTGCGGCATACAGTAATCACTTAAGTGAAAAGGGTCTGACAATAAAATCCCTTTCAGCCGAAGACCATATAGGCAGAAATTCCACGGTATGTTTTGCAAAGCTTACTTTAGAAAAATTATAAATTGATCTCTGCTAATCGGGCGGAGATACTTTCTCTTCTTCCTCGGTCAGAATGGTCATCTCACCGCCTTGCGCGGCAACGTCCTTTTCAATCAATGCATGTATTTTCCAAGGTGGAACAGTTGTAAACAGCTTCAAACCCTTTGCCATATGTTGGGCTTTTGCACTGTCACAGCCTTCGGCCTTGAGAACGTCGCGAGATTTTGCAGAAATGACCTCGCGCAGTTTGACCAGCCTGGCAACACCATCTTCAACAGTGTCCTGAGGAAAACGTCTACGCATCGGAGCCGCTAATAAGGCAACGATCGCGTTCTGATTACCATACCAATAGAGGTTGGACTTATCAGGGGGCTGTGTTGTAAGTTTACCCTCATTGCATATCTTGTCATAAGCACCCGCTGCTACAAACCCCGCAAAGGTCTTCATCAAAACCTGCTCTTCAATATTTGAATCTGCATAGCCATTTAACGTGAGTGCAAGAGAAAAGGATAGAGCAAGTGTTATGATTTTTAAACTAGAACGAAACAATGGAGGAATCAGCCGCGGTAAATTTTATCGATGACGCTGCGCTCAAGACGCTCTGGCTGGACTACACTGCAATTTGTAAGCAGTGGCACACCTTCGCGTTCCAGAGTGGCAAAGCCTTCCTGGGAAAATAAGGTATAAGTTCCGTTACGGTATATATTCGGCTCAATAAGGTCACGCTGCAAATGTATTGTGTTTCCATCATATAAAACAACAGCATTGGGGTTGTTCACGCCCAAAGACATCACCATCTGTCTGTTCTGATCGCAATAATATTGCGTATTAGACATAGAGGGTACAACATATACGGGGTCATCTATACCACAACCGGTACCCGATAGTGCGGCAAATGACAAAAGACCTATGCTGAAGATGAGCGATTTTCTTTTCATACTTTTAAAATAGAGTTTTTTAGCCTAAAAAACAAACTTTCTTTGTGTTTTAAAGATTTGTCCTATATAACTTGATTGAAGTTACTTGTTTTGTAAAAACCAGATGGATGTTGTCCTAAAGTCGTAACAATGCAGGTTTTAATTACTACTATTTAAGGAGACTACCCAATGGCCAAAAGCGGCACAGTAAAATGGTTTAACCCAGAAAAAGGATACGGATTCATAACTCCCGAAGGCGAAAGCAAGGACGATTTTGTTCATATTTCGGCAGTTGAAGCAGCAGGTCTGCGTTCTCTACAAGAGGGACAAAAGGTTAACTACGAAGTTGAAGAAGGCAGAAATGGCAAAATGTCAGCTATCGACCTTCAGATTGCTGAATAAGCAAAAATCATAGAATTTGAAAACCCGCTTTTTATAGCGGGTTTTTTTATTGCTTGAATTCCATGCCTGGGCGCAAAACAAGCTCTTGAGGCTCTGATGCATAAACCTCCCTTACAGCCTCGCCTTTCTGTCTGACGGCATCATAAGCTGCGCTGTGGACATCCGGGTCTTTGAGTATATCTGCAACTGCTTTAAAATAGTCAGAGCTTTTCTCAAGTATCAAAGTTTCCCCTGCCGCCTTGCCTGATATCTCATCATGTGCTCCTATTGCGGCAATGCGATTTTGACACAAGCCGGAAAGGTGCTCCAGATTGTTTGCGGCTTCCAAATGCATTTCCGATGGTGCCACGTCATTATAACTCCCGACCTTTTCCCAGAACTGCTCTCGTCGTAGGGCATGATCCTCAGACGTTTCACCATTATATTGGTGAAAAACTCTTGATCGCCTGATCGCATCAAGAAAACTTACCTCACCACCTTCGAAACTTTCCACCAGTTCAGCGACATCGCCCATTGGTAAATCACTAGGGCTGTTTTCCACATCACGTGTGTAAACACTTAAAGAATTCAGAGACTGGGTTACTTTGCTGATTATTGAACTCTGTGAGGCATAGCCTCTTTCTGCGACAGGTTTGAAATTGAATGTGACCACGACTATATCTCCTTGACCGTTGTAACCTCACCAAGATAGCGGAGCTTATTAAATAAATCGTTAAATAAGATGTATTTTAATGTTGCAAATGCGAATAAAGTTTTTATGGTGTCAGGCGAAGCTTCAAAGCAAAACCAGAGAGAAGGTGTTTTTATGGATATGAACAAAATCAAGATAGGTAATGATATTCCCGAAGATGTCTTTGCCATCATAGAAAATCCGCTAGGTGGTGAGCCTGTTAAGTATGAGCTTGATAAAGATTCGGGCATGATGTTCGTAGATCGTTTCCTTCATACACCTATGTTTTATCCTGGAAATTATGGGTTTATACCTCATACACTTTCTGAGGACGGTGACCCTGTTGATATTCTGGTCATAGGCCGCACACCTGTTATGCCGGGGGCCGTTATACATGCAAAACCTGTAGGAGTGCTCATCATGGAAGATGAGAAGGGCATGGATGAAAAAGTAGTAGCTGTGCCTATGGCAAAACTTGCCCCGTATCATGATAACATCCATGATCTGGATGATGTCAGGCCGATTCTCAAAGACCAGATTGAGCATTTCTTTACGCATTATAAAGATCTTGAAAAAGGCAAATGGTCAAAAACAGTACGCTGGGGAAATAAGGCCGATGCTCATAAAATCATAAAAGAGGGAATAGAGCGCGTTGCTACGCACAAATGATTTATGTGTGCATATTAGGTAAAATATTTGACTTTTCTAATAAATAAATATAAACATTAGCCAAGCTTAAAATTCACCAGCTAAAGGACTTAAAAACCATCATGCTGAGTAAGTTTGGACATAAAGTTGATTTTCGCATGCAGCTGAAGCGTCAGCCGCATATGCATAGAAGAATCGGTATGATTTAATATCTGTATCTCTTGAAAGAGGTGCAGATTTTTTTTGCTTAAAAAAAAGGGTTAAAATGACAATTGATTTTTTTGACTGCTCACCAGATCAGGACACTCCACAAAGTGGCGGGTTAACGCTTGTTATCCGTACAGACGCAAATCACGCTACACGAAAGCTAAAGAAAAACCTGCTTAGACATATGTCATCAGAGAAAATAAAACTGCCCTTTGATGTCGCGACTAAGCGCACGGATGATGGTGCACAACTTTTATGTGATTATATCAAAGAGACTATACATGACGCTTATCAGGTTTGGGGCCATGAAGTCCTGAAAGCACTTTCTGAAGATTTGAACTATTCAAAATACGGCATCGAAGATCCGGAAGACAGATACACAAATGTGCATTTTTACAATGCAAGACAGCTCTCTGATGAAGCCTTGATCAATGCGCGCGAGATGGTTAAGGGAACACACGGTAAGGATGCTACACCACTTATGATTTCTCTGGATGATATGATTACTTCGGAAAAATATGATCTATCAGAAATTTCCTTTTCACGTTTATTTTCGCTATGTGGCTCACAGCAATATGATTATGTCGCAAGGCCGGGATATAAACCTATTGAGGATCAGATGAAAGACATTCTAGAGCGCGTCAAATCAGATTATGAGGCCACGGGCAAGAAAAAACCTATAGTCCTAATCGAAGACAATGTACGTCACGCAAAGATGTTGAATTGGTTGGTCGGTCAAATGAATGATGCAGGGATATTCGAATACGCCGACATGGCCGGTATTTCAACTTGTTTCTGTTGTGCAGATAGTGAAGAGCAGGCCAAAATCAAAGATGTAAATGGTAACTCTGTACCTGTAGAAGCTGTCGTAAATTATACGAAGAAAGCCGTTGATGTTACGACACCGCGAGATTTGTTATTTGACGGCTTTGTTGTGCAGATAGAAGAAGATCTCGGTCGCCTTCCGGGCATTTTTATGGATATAGAAAGCCGCTTTAAAATCAGACCTGATAAGGTTGAGGCTTTCCGTGAGAAGGTGAGACAGGCAAACCATCATTTTTGTGACACAATTGAAAACAAATTCGGTGTGCAGGTCCCGCTTTCCTGGTTTGCTGTTGCAAAACCGATTTCACATGTAAAAAAAGCATGCCTTTCCACGCCTATGAGAGAGTTTTTTGAGGACGGGCGTGATGAGACTACTAAAAATGCGGTTAACGATAACCAGCAGCCCCGTAAATTTGAAGCGGGCCGGCGTGGTATAGAGGTTAACCCAGCCCCTTAAACTGCCGGTATCTGATTTTATGAAGACCCCTTTTGTTCTTGATTGCGATACAGGCAGGGATGATGCCTTGACCATATGGCTGGCGCTTTTGCAGAACTACCCTTTAAAAGCTGTGATTACTTCTTTTGGTAATGTCGATGTTGCAAAAGTTACCGATAATACCCTTCGTGTACTGGACTATGCTCAAGGACAGGCTGTTCCTGTTTGGGAGGGGGCTCAGGCTCCTCTGAAGTCACATAAGCTCTACACCGACATGGTGCAGCCTCGCCAGAAAGCATCAGCCAACGGTCTGTGCAATATTGAAATGCCTTTATCCAAGCGGTCGGCAACCCCCAAAAACCCGCAGGAAAGATGTCAGGCTCTGGACGCTCTTGCGCAAGAACATGGTGCGCTGAATTATCTTATTATCGGACCTGCAACAAATTTTTCTGAAATGGTCATAGCCGATAATAAGAGCCTGAGAAAATCCGTCAAAAGCGTTTATATGATGGGAGGTAAGCTGGATAAGCTCTGGAACGAAATGCCGGGTGCCGATTTCAATATTGCGGCAGATCCGGAAGCTGTCCAGACCATTATAGATGCGGGATACCATATCCATTTCATTCCGATGAATATTACCTGGGAGGTTAAAATCCCGGTTGAGGAGCTGAGCAGTTTGCAAACTTCTTCATCCCTTGGAAAAATGGCCAAAGATTTAATGATTGCGCATTCAACACATTTCTCCCATGACACGCATTTCAGGTTTCATGACCCTGTAGCAATGCTGTCCATGGCAGAAGAGGATGGCTTCGTACCGGTGCGGGTATCTTTAAACAATAATTCTGAGAGTGCGGATTATGGACGCTTGATTACAGCAGACGGGGAAATGAATGCGTTTTTGTACGACATCTCTATGGCTGAAATAGGTGAAATGCTCTCTTTTATAAAAAACTCTTTTTTTAATGAGGCTAGGTAAACCTAAGATTTTGCAAAGTTATATGAAAATATATTGAAAATGTCTTGGCATATGGGTCATTTTTCGCTATAAATCCGCAGTCGCAAATATAAGTCAATAAAACAAAGGTAAATTACTGATGGCTACCGAACAGACATTATCAATCATCAAACCGGATGCAACACGCCGTAATCTAACGGGTGCAATCATCCAGAGATTTGAGGATAAAGGCCTTAAGATCGTGGCGCAGAAGCGTATTCTTATGACGAAAGAGCAAGCCGAAGGGTTTTACGCTGTTCACAAAGAACGTCCTTTCTTTTCCGACCTTGTAAAATTCATGACATCTGGCCCTGTTGTCGTACAGGTTCTTGAAGGTGAAGATGCCGTTGCGAAGAACCGCTCTATCATGGGTGCCACAAACCCTGAAGATGCCTCACCTGGTACAATTCGCGCAGATTTTGCCGAGAGCATAGAAGCAAATTCAGTGCACGGGTCTGATAGCAAGGAAAATGCCCAAATTGAAATTGATTACTTCTTTTCTCCTGAAGAAATCGTAGGCTAATTTCAGTCCGGGTTTTATTTTACCCAATCTGCTAAAGCTTTTTCGGCCTCCTGGATTTTGATATTCAGGGGGCTTAAAACTGCCTCAGTGAAAGGTGCTACTTCAACTCTTAGCGCCTGCTCTATATTGGTACATTCGGAGGCAATACGCGTCAGTCCGAAATTAGCGCACATTCCTTTCAGCTCATGTGCCTTGGCAGCAACAGCTTCTTTGTTTCCTGCACGTGTGGCCTCTTTAATCTGTCCAAAAATCTCGATCATCTTATCTGTGAATTCATTGATAAGCGCAGACATCTCACTATTGGGGAGACTGGTTTTCAAAGTCGATAGCTGCGCAAAATCATAATCCTCTGGTTTATATCCGAGGTTTTCACTATTCCCTTCTGTTGCGCCAGCCCCATCATCTTTGCTCTCAACAAGCCCATCGTCAAATGAAAGACCGGAGTCATCAGTAAAGCTGAGGCTGCTTTTATCCTGTGACTGTTCATCGGGCGGGGCGCTGTTTTTCTCATTCTCCAAAACCTGAGCGGGGCGCTGAAGGGGAGTGTTTGTGACAGGTGATGCAGGCTCTTTTACAATGTTTGCTGTTTCGGCAGGAGTATCAGAGTCTTCAAGAGACGGTAAGCTGGATGTGGCTTGTCTCTCTTCAGTCGGAGCAATATTTTTTTCCGCTTCTGGAACAACGGTGTTGCCTGTTTTTGGTGCGTTCAGATCATCCAGATCTTTATATTTTCCGTTTCTCGTTTTCTCGAGGACTTTAATGAGTGTTTCTACGTCAACAGGCTTTGAAACAAAATCATTCATGCCTGCATTTTTGTAGTTCCTGACATCATCGTCACCTGTATTACCTGTAAGGGCGACAATGGGAAGGTTTCTTAGTTCTTCCTTCTCTAATGAGCGTATAGACTTAGTGGCTGTGAGGCCGTCCATTTGCGGCATTTCGATATCCATGAAAATGATATCAGGCAGTGCTTGTCCTGATTTAAGAATTTCTATGGCTTCACTTGCCGAGCTAGCTGTATTGGCTTCAAAGTCTTGTTCTTCAACAAGTCCGGAGATGACTTTCCTGTTAATAGCATTATCATCGACAATAAGTGCCTTCATTTTTGCGTCTGAAATAGCAGGTGACGGTGCATCGGCCATTTGCGTGCTTTTCTGCTGTTCAGGAATCTCGGCTGGTTTCTGCGGGGTCGCATTTGAAAGTGGAGGCTTTTGCGCCAGAGAAGGTTTTTCGTTTATGGGTGTGGAGGCTTGAGATGGCTGCTCTACAGTTTCAACTAATGTTTCCTTGCCACGCGGCAGGGAAATTGTGAAAAAGAATATACTGCCCTGTCCGGGTGTACTATTAATATTGATATGTCCGCCCATCAAATTGACAAGCTTTTGGCAAATTGCAAGTCCAAGCCCCGTCCCGCCATATTTTCGGGTTGTACTTTTTTCAGCCTGTATAAAAGGGTTAAAGAGGTTTTTCTGCGCTTCTTTGGGAATACCTATACCGGAATCTTCTACGGCGAAATAAAGTGCGGGCTCTCTTGAGCCGGCTGTATTATCTGCATTTTCTGTTATTTTCGTTGAGATAGTGACGGTGCCTTCATCAGTGAATTTGATCGCATTTGATGTCAGGTTGATAATGACCTGTCTCAGGCGGGTTGGATCACCCTTCACGACACGAGGCACGCGTGACCCGATATTAAGCTCGAGAATCGTATTCTTATTTTGTGCATGGCTTTGCATCAGGGAATGGATAGTTTTCAGTAGCCTGTGAAGGTCAAAATCAATGATCTCCAGTTCCATTTTACCTGAGTCCATTTTTTCTATATCGAGGATATCATTCAGAAGGGACATCATTGCATTACCGGATTCGGAGATCGTGTCGACATAATCCTTCTGCGTGGTGGAAAGTTCGGTTTTATTTAAAAAACGAACCATACCCAAAATACCTGTCATGGGGGTTCTAATCTCATGTGAAATCATGGCCAAAAAAGCAGATTTTGCCGCATTGGCACGGTCTGCTTCGACACTGGCATGGCGCATAGCTTCAACCTGACGGGAGTTCTTTGCCTGAAGATCCTTCATAATCTGGCGTTCCCTTTGCAAAACCTGCAAAAGTCGTTTTTGGTCAAAACCTTGCTTGGCCTCAATGATTTTTTCTTGAACGGGGCTAAGCTCTTTTGATTTTTTGAAAGTGGTAAAGCCTGTTTCTTCCTGCATCGGCTCGCTGGTTAGGTTGGTATACAATGAAAAAAGAACCTGAAAGATAATCACCGATGCGGCAAAGGCATAAGTTGAGAAATCATGTCCCGGCAGAATCTCCAGAACTACCACCCATGTGATAGTTGTGCCCAGCATTAAAACAAACCAGCTGGCCGGAATTAAAGGCGACGGGGCGGATTCGACAAAATAGCCAAAGGCAGAAGATACCAAAGACAGTAAAACAGCAACTGTAAAAGACAGAAAAACAATCAAACCTATATAGGGAATGTTTATTTCAAACAAAATAGAGAGCGCGCCTAAAAAAGCCAGAAAGGATATTGCTGTTGCGGCAAAAGATATAGCAATGGTCGCGGTGGAAAAAACATCCCTCTTCATGATCAGCGAAGTGCATACACTTACAAGCAACAGCCAAAGTGTTAAGAAGACGAGCGCTTCTGGAATAGAAGCAGCTGTTGCGAAAAAAGCGTAATAGGTGCTTGTCGCCAAAGCCAGACTTCCGACAGAGAGAAAAGAAAGATGGGCCGCTTTATGTCTGATCCCGTTCACAATGCCGAGTACAAAAGCAAGAAACGCTGCTGCAATCAGAAGCCCGAAACCTATGACAGAAGATGCTTTTGGCTGTCCGACCGAAACACCGGTAGTCAGCGAAGGGCTGATATAGGCATATGGCGATGTGAGATTCTTTAGTTCAAAAATGAGCAAATAAGGCGTTTTCGAGGGGAGCGAGAATAGCACAGGATTGGTTCCACCGTTATTGTTGGATAACGGAATAGGTTGGCCTGTAATACCATTCCATAAATTAATATTCTCAAAGTCAGCCTTTGGTGCGAATACGCCGTCGTTAAAATCAATTATCCACTCTTTTGCGGGGAGTTGGTTCGAAACAAGCATTGCCACGTAAAGACTGTCACCTTTTGTGAGTGGCTGTGGTTGCAGTGCCGACTGGAATGAGCCGGGATTTGTCTGGAAAAGTAACGCCAATCTTTGCGGCGTCATATTTTGTCCCTCGTCTGGCAGGAAATAATATGATCTGTCTTTTATATTGATTGATGCAAAATTTGAAGAATCGAGGAGCACCAGTCTCGGATCCTGATAAGGATCACCCGCAAACCCACCATTGTTTTGAACCAGGGTGGTCTGCGCATGGGCTTGTTGGATTAAACCCAGGCAAAGACATAAAAAGACATAAAAAAATTTAGAAAAAGATGTCATGCAAAAGAAGCTGGTTAAAATAAAACAACAGCCTAAAAACTAGCAGTAAAAGATTACAGGAGTGTTAAGGCCATAATAACAAGGACCAGGGCAATAAAAATGATTGAATATTTGGATATAACAGTAAATCTTGTCCAGGTTAGCTGATATCTCTGGATTTCTTCCGGGTCAACTTTTGTAGGTGTCGGGGTTGGAGATGCCATGATATTTTCCTCCTCATTTTTGGTTGTCGTTTGACTAGTATAAGCCTTTAATTCGCTTACGACAATGCGAATTGCTTGGGCATAGGCCTGATGTTCTTTTTTTAGGATTTTAGCAGCCAGAGTATCCGGGGTTTCATTCTTGCTGACCTTGACTTTCTTTTGGACGATAATCGGCCCTGCATCCATATCTTCTGTGACATGATGAACGGTGCATCCGGAATACTCCTCGCCTGCGACGATAACGCGCTCATGCGTATGCAGCCCTTTATAAGCGGGCAGGAGCGATGGGTGGATGTTGAGTATAGGGCCATGAAAATGACCTATAAAATAGGGGCTTAGAAGTTTCATAAAGCCTGCCAGACATACGATGTCGATTTGATGGGCTGACAGTAATTCTATAATCGCTGCCTCATAGGTTTGTTTGTCGGGATAGTCTTTAGGTGAAACAGCAAAATGCGGAATGTTTTCTTCGGCAGCATAAGAAAGGCCACCAGCAGTTGCCTTATTGGACACAACAAGCGCAATTTCGGCTGGAAAAGCTTTTGCTTTTGCAGAATCGATGAGGGCTTTGAGATTGCTACCCCGCCCTGAAATAAAAACGGCTATCTTCATGTGGGTTAGAATTTTCCGGAGAATTGAATGTCTTTTTCTACTTTTGGTGAAGCCTCGATTTTACCTATTTCAAAAACCGCCTCACCATTTTCTTCAAGGCAGGTTTTCAAGTTATCGGCTTTCTTCTCATCTACGACAAGCACAAAGCCTATGCCGCAGTTAAATGTGCGCAAAAGACCTTCCTGAGAAATATCGCCTGCTCTTTGCAGCCATTGAAAAAGCGGGGGTAGGGCCCATGAATCCAAATCGATTGAGGCCGACATATTATCAGGAAGACATCTTGGAATATTTTCTGTAAGGCCGCCGCCAGTAATGTGGGCCATGCCTTTGATACCACCAATATCTCTTAATGCTTTTAAAACGGGGCGGATATACAAGCGCGTTGGCTCCAAAAGACAGTCGCCGAAAGTTAAATTATCGTCATAAGGGGCAGGAGAACTGTAGTTCAGGTCACTTTCCTCTACCAATTTACGCACAAGAGAAAACCCGTTTGAATGCACGCCGTTTGAGGCAAGGCCAAGGATAACATCGCCTTCTGCTATATTTTGACCTGTGATGACATTATCCCGCTCCACCGCGCCGACGGCAAACCCGGCCAGATCAAAATCATTTTCACTATACATACCCGGCATTTCGGCTGTTTCCCCGCCGATAAGTGCGCAATTAGATAATTCGCAGCCTTTGGCAATACCTTTGATAACGTCTGCTGCCTCATCAACTTTGAGGGCGCCGCACGCATAATAATCTAAAAAAAATAAAGGCTCTGCACCTTGCACCAAAAGGTCATTCACACACATCGCAACAAGGTCAATTCCGATTGTGTCGAATTTTTTCATATCAATGGCGATTTTCAGCTTTGTCCCGACGCCGTCTGTGCCTGATACAAAAATAGGATCCTTAAAGCCTGCGGCCTTAGGGTCAAAGAAACTGCCAAAGCCGCCAAAACCGCCCATGACACCTGCGCGATCTGTTGCTTTAACGAAGGGTTTTATACGGTTAACGAGTATATTACCTGCCTCTATGTCTACGCCGGCATCTTTGTAAGGATCATTTTTCATTGGCAAAAAGGCTCAATTTTTTTGTAATTCATTTAAAAGCACGCTATACACATTATCTATGAGAAACGCACACCACACATCACTGTTTTTATATGGGTTATGGCTCATCGTGGCAATGGTTCTTTTTGCGAATAGCCCCTCTTTTTCGCAAGAGACCACAACGTCGGGCAGATTTACCGGGAATCCCTTTATCGTTAAGGGCGTCGAAGTGGATATCACCGATAAAAGCGCTGTGGCTGCACGCGAAAAAGCATTCCGTCAGGCACAGGAAAAATCGGTGCCGGTATTATACTCTCAGTTAGAGGATATGGGATATAACACCACACGTTTAAAAGGCCAGTCTGCATCTGTCATCGCAAACGCCATGCGTGATTTTGAAATTTCGAATGAGAAGATTTCTTCTGTGCGTTATAAAGCACGCTTCCAATTAAACTATTCGCAAAGCGCACTTGAGCCTTATCTGACAAAAGCATCAGGTACCACTTTTGGAGCCGGCGGGTACGGTACAACAGGTTATGGTGAGCAATCCCCGAGATATGGGTATAACGGATATAATACCCCTGCTGACCCGTCTCAGAATACCGCAACGACGCAAACCGGTAAAACAGTTGTTCTTCCATTTTTGCAAGTCGGAACCGCACCTCTTAAGCTCTGGGACGGATACAACCCCTGGATGGATGTCTGGGCAAGAAATGCGCCTTCAGACATAATTATCCCCATTGGCGATCTGGCAGATATAGGGGATATAAAAGATAGCGAAGCTCTTACATATAACCCAGAATCAATGCAAAATCTGGTACAGCGTTATGATGCTGACAGGGCAATTGTTCTGCTAAGCACATATACAGGTGGCCCATTGCCAACCACTCTTGCAAACGCCGCAACCGGCCGTTTGAATGTATCAGTATACGATACGGCTTCTGGAAAGCCGGTGTTCATCAATCAGGCTACCCTCACACCGCAAAATAACGAGGACTTTGAGGTTTTCCTCAATCGCGGTGTAGAGCGCAGTTTGAATATCCTTGAAACTTTACCAAATCCCGGACAGATGGCCTCAAGTCAGAATGTCCCGCCGCGACAGTCCGATAACGGTGTTGTCCCGCAAAACCCGGCAGGCGGCAAAGTTTATTCTACAGCAAATGCCGGGGCGGGTCCGGTCTCGGCAATAAAGGCCAGAGTTGATTATTCATCGCTTAACGAATGGATTGCCACACAAAGAAAAATTAAGCAGACGCCGGGTGTGTCCAGTGTCCAGATACTGGCTTTGCGCGCCAAACAGGCTGATATCCTTATTACACATAGCGGTTCGGTAGATACTGTGGCTTCGTCGCTGATGCAAAATGGGATAGGCTTGCGCGCTGATGCGGGGCAAGGCATGTATACGGTTTATTCTTCCGGTGGTGGACGAGGGGTCTACAGGTAAGTCGCAATGCCAATGAAAGGTAAACAGGCACAAAGATTAAGCTGGATGGCTCAGGCTGTTTTCTGGTTTTCTATTCTGGTTATTATCTGCGCGTTTCTTTATACCTTCCGCACGGTTTTAGCACCCTTCTTTCTAGGTTTTATAATTGCCTATCTTTTAAATCCGCTGATACGTCGGCTGCATAAAAATAATTTTTCCCGTAAAAGCGCAACGTTATTTATATTGGCAACTTTTTTTACAGTAGTTGCGCTGATATTTGCGGTTGTCGTACCCCTATTGGCACGTGAAATGGCAGCCTTTGCAAATGCCTTGCCCAGATATATTGATAATTTATGGGCCATGGCCAACCCTTATGTGAGCGATTTACAGGATTATTTTGGTATCAGGGATAAGCAGGATCTGGCGGAAAAATTAAACCCCGTTATGGGGCCTGCCTCTGATACAGGTAAAAATATTCTCACAGGAGTTTTCAGTGGTGGCCTTGCCGTCATAGATTTCACTGTCACTATTTTTATAACCCCGATCGTGGCCTTTTTCCTTATGAAGGACTGGCCTAAGCTGACAAAATGGGTGGATGATCTTATGCCTCAAGACCACGAAAACGAAGTTCACGGAGTATTAAAGCAGATTGATAAAAAGCTGGCGGGGTTTGTCCGCGGACAGTTGCTTGTTTGCCTTGTGCTTGGCGTTGGTTACGCCATTGCCCTGATGATTGCCGGACTTAATTATGGCTTCTTTATAGGACTTATGGCGGGAGCACTTTCCATTATACCATTTGTCGGGTCCACAATAGGGCTTCTGGTGGCTCTCCTTGTTGCGTGGTTTCAGGTCGGAACTTTCTCATATGTTGCAATCATCGCGGCAATATTTCTGTTTGGTCAGTTTTTGGAAGGAAATTTCCTCTCTCCCAAACTTGTCGGCGACAGCGTAGGCATGCATCCTTTATGGGTTTTATTTTCTGTTATGGCAGGTGGCGCGATCTTTGGAATATTGGGTATGTTGCTGGCTGTTCCTGTCGCGGCAATTGTCGGTGTTTTGATGGGGGCTGCTATCATTCGATATAAAAACTCGGCATTTTATCAGGATACCGGATCTGCTGAGACGAAAAAGAAAAACAAGTCAAAAAAATCATAAACTTTTATGCAATCTCAAAAAAACACTCAGATACCTTTGGATTTAGGGCATCGTACAGCTTTTGGACGTGAGAATTTTCTCGTGACTGAAAGCAACTCCGAAGCTGTCGCTTGGGTTGATAAATGGCCCGCATGGCCAACCCCGGTAACAATTCTTTATGGGCCTGCTGCCTCAGGAAAAAGCCATCTTTTATCTGTGTGGTGTGATAAAACAAACGCCTCATCCATTTCACCGCACGTCGTGGCAGATTATTCCCGAACACAGTTGGAGCGTAAAAAGATCACACCTGTTGCCGTGGACCGTGCTGATTTCCTTATTGGTGATATTGAGGGGGAGCGTGGATTGTTCCACCTTTATAACGCGGTGAAGGAAAGTGGCGCAACAATGATGATGACATCATGCGTACCCCCTTCAGAATTGGATTTTGTCCTTCCCGATCTGTCTTCTCGCCTCAGGGCGGCGCAAACGGTCAGGATTAACCCGCCGGATGATACCTTACTCTCCGCTGTATTGGTGAAACTATTTGCTGACAGGCAATTAAAAGTATCTACGGATGTTATACGCTATCTTGTTCCAAGGATGGAAAGATCATTGGATGCAGCGGTAAAGCTTGTCGCAGATGCTGACAAATTAGCCCTGTCTGAAAAGAAAGCTATAACTGTTCCGCTAGTCAGGCAAATTTTGATGAAAAATCTGGGGTAGTCGTAATATTTGGATGGACAATATCAAGGCAACGAATTTTACGCTCGGAGAAATCTGTCCAGTTTTCAAAGCCCGCCTCGAAAACGCATAGCATAGCCAAATCATAGGAAAATACAGCGCAATTATCTGACTCTTTGCTATAGGCATAGGCCGCATGGAAAAGGCCGGGATTGTGGCCAATCACCAGCACTGAGTCTACATCGACATCTAATGCCATGAAAAACTGCTCTAACATTTTTTCATCTGCATTATAAAGACGCAGCTCAATGCTGATGCTCGTTTTCCCGAAATCAATGCCAAGATTATCCAATGTTTCTTGAGTACGTAACGCGCTGGAACATAATATTTTGTCAGGATAAAGGCTATGGCTATTAATATATTTACCAATAGCCGCAGCCTGTTCTTTCCCAAGGGCCGTCAGGGGCCGATCCTTATCCTCGTATTCAAAGGAACTGGCGGCCTGTGCGTGGCGTAAAAGATATATTTTCTTTTTCGTACTCATAAACCTGTGTCGTCAGGCAGTTTGTAAGATTGCATAGCCGAATGGCTGAAGCACAAGCCTGTCTGACTCATATTCTACATGATAAGACATATTTTCCAAAAAATTAAATTCTGATGCTTCGGTCAGCTTATACTCAGCCGTCTCAATACCGGCATTCAGGACACATAAAATTTCTTGCCCGTCATACATGCGTTTATATGCAATCATATCGCCCTCCGTATCAAGAAGATGGAAATCACCATATTTAATAATTTCATTTTCCTTACGCCATGCAATCATGTTTTTATAAGCATTGAGAACGGATGTCTCATCACTTTCCTGAAGATCAACTGACATCGGCACATGAGCTTCCGCCAAAGGCAGCCATGTTTTGTAATTAGTGGAGAATCCGGCATTCGGGATATTATGTGTCCAAGGCATGGGCGTACGACATCCGTCACGCCCGGCGTGATCCGGATACATGGCAATATCGTAAGGATCAACCAAATCCTCAAAGCGAAGTTCAGCCTGTGGCAAACCAAGTTCTTCTCCTTGGTAAATGCACAAATTTCCGCGCAATGTCAGCCCCAGCGCCATAGAGAACCGTGCCCTGTCTTCATAGCTGATTTCGTCATATAGGCGGGAAACAACACGTTTAAAGTCATGGTTTCCGGTTGCCCAGCAAACCCAGCCATCTTTCAAGACGTCTTCGATTTTTGAAACAGCGCGAACAATATCAGGCTTTGTCATTTCAGTTCCTACGAGACCAAAAGAATAAGCCATGTGGAAACGCTTCCCTGTTTGTGTGTATTCGGCAGCCACTGTCTCTGAATCGTCACCTCCAGCTTCTGCCAGAAGGAATTTGTCCGGCCATTCATTTATGAATGCACGTAATTCTTCAATCAGTTTAAGGTTATCATCATTATTCATGCTATGAATACGTTTTTGATAGCCCATGGGATTGTTTGGTGGAAGGTCCGTTGCCCAAGGCTGGTTGTCAGGACGCACAGGGTTATCCCGTAATTCCGGATCATAGTAATAGGTATGGGCAACATCCAATCTGAAACCATCAACGCCCATATCAAGCCAGAATGCACCTGTTTTTTTGATGCGATCTAAAACCTCCGGGTTTCTCAGATTCAGCGCTGGCTGTTCTTTTAAGAAATGATGCAGGTAATATTGCTGGCGTCTTGTATCAAATGTCCATGCAGGGCCCCCGAAATAGGACAGCCAGTTATTTGGGGGTGTTCCGTCTGGCTTGGGATCTGCCCAGACATACCAGTCTGCTTTCTCATTGGTGCGATCAGAACGGCTTTTCTTGAACCAGACATGTTCTTCTGATGTGTGCGACCAGACCTGATCAATGACAACTTTTATATTGCGTTTATGAGCCTCATCAAGAAGGTGGATGAAATCATCCAATGATCCGAATACCGGATCGACATCGCAATAATCGGAAACATCATATCCAAAGTCTTTCATAGGGGACTTAAAAAATGGGGAGATCCAGACCGCATCAACCCCAAGATTGGCCAAATGGTCCAAATGAGACGTGATTCCAGGCAGATCGCCGATGCCATCTGCGTTTGTATCTGCAAAAGAACGCGGGTATATTTGGTATAATACAGCACCACGCCACCACTCTTTATTTACCTTACTCATAAAATTCCTTTTTGTTTTCTTGACCTCTATTACCGGAAAATGTGATTAATATGTTTTTAGAGAGATTGAAAGTCTAAAATGCAGGCAAAAGAAATTAAAGTAAAACCTTCTGAAATTCTCAAGAATGTACAGGACAACCTTTATGAAATCTGGCTCCCATCGTGGTATGCCTGGTTCAAGGATACACAAAACGGTGGTTTCCACGAACGACTTGATGAAAAATTAAAGCCGGTGGATTTAGGGTATCGCAGGCTGGTCACACAATGCCGCCAACTATTCGTATATTCACATGCAGCCTTAACCACAGGTGATCTGTCGAGAATGGATGGCATCGAAGAGGCCTTCGATTATCTTGTGAAGTATTATTACAGACCCGAAACCGGGGGCTGGCGCTTTAGTGTCAAACCGGACGGAACACCTGTTGATGATACCTATGACCTTTACGGGCATGCGTTTCTGGTCTTGTGCTGTACCTATTATTATCGTCTCACACAGGATGAGACCGTTATGGACATTGCGCGCCGCACGCTGGATTTCATAAACACGGCTTTTCGCGTGGAGGGGCTGCCCGGTTTTGCAGAGGCGCTGGACGAGGATTTAAAACCGCTGGACAGGATGCGCAGACAAGACCCGCATATGCATCTCTTTGAGGCAAGCTTGTTTATGTACCGTGTCACTAATAACAAACCATATCTTTCTCTTGCAAAAGAACTTGCAGATTTATTCACTGACAAATTCTGGAGTCGGGAAAGCGGCACATTGCCAGAATATTACGATGACTTTCTAAATCCGCATCCCGAAAGTGGTCATATTTCTCAGCCCGGGCACCATTTTCAATGGATATGGCTACTGGAAAAATTTCAGGAAACACGCAGGCGCAAACATCAAAACCTGTTTGATATTATGAGCGAGCTTTTCGTATGGGCAGACAAGCATGGTTTTGACCCGGCCTATGGCGGTATTTATGATGAGCTGGACATTCAAGGCGATATCCTGACAGATTCCAAACGTATTTGGCCGATTATGGAAGCTTTGAAAGCATATCCCGTTATCAACCGTTTAGAAAATGATCCGCATTATTGTACCCGCCGCGCAGAAGACCTGGTAACCCTGTTGCGGGCTCATTATTTAGAAGAGGATGGGCGCTGGACAGAACAACTCAGCCGCGATATGAAACCGCTTCGTACCGACATGCCTGGTACAACACCTTATCATATCTATCTGGGAATTGCCGCCCTTAGCGAGATTGAGTAAGCTTTGAAGCCGCATCCTCATCGGCAATGACCACGACATTTTCCATGTTTTGAAGATATGTTGCTGGTATATCTTCTGTCACAGGCCCTTCAAGACTTTTCTGCAAAATATCAGCCTTGTCTTTTCCCGAGACAAGCAGGATGGTTTTTCTGGCTGAAGACAGAATATCCAGACCCAGAGTGATTGCCGAATGGGGAACCTTATTAATATCACCGCCCCAATATGCCGCATTAGCTTTGCGCGTTCTATCAGCCAACTTCACTTTGCGTGTCGAACTTTTAAATGCACTGCCTGGTTCATTGAACCCGATATGCCCGTTATGGCCTAGCCCCAATACCGCTATATCAATTCCGCCCTGCTCAGTAATTTTCTTTTCATGGCGTTTGGCTTCAGAATCAGCTTCAGCTGCTGAGGGATCGATTAAGAGCCTTTTTTTTGCTGGAATATCCAGTGGGTCAAGGATTTCACGCGCCAGCCAGTTTGAAAAACAATGGGGGTCATGTTTATCAAGACCAAGATATTCATCCAATGCTATATAGGTAAATTCAGCATTTATGAATGTGTTGCGAAGTTCTTTATATAAGGGGAGTGGTGTATTTCCGGTAGGCAGGCATATATTAGCCTTTGGGCTTTTTTTCAATAACATACCGACGGTTTCGGCAGCTTTTTTTCCTAAGTCCTGCTTGTCTTTTGCGATAATGATGTGCATTACTTAACCTTTAGATTTTTTGAAAATATAGCAGGTTAGGACGTTGCATGAAACTGGGTATCGACTTTGGCGGCACAAAAACGGAAATTATAGCCCTTAATGATGTAGGTAAAGAACTTTACCGCCTGCGGATTCCTACGCCGCGGGATGATTATTCCAAAACAATAGAGAGTTTTGTTGAGCTTGTAGGTCAGGCCGAAAAAACGACCGGACAAAAAGGCACTTTAGGTGTTGGTATACCGGGCAATATCGCACAGGATACAGGTATTATAAAAAGCGCGAATACGACCTGGATTGTTGGAAAGCCATTTAAAAAAGATTTGGAAGAAGCGCTGGGCAGGAGCGTTAATATTGATAACGACGCGAACTGTTTTGCGGTATCGGAAGCAGCAGATGGAGCCGGAAAGGGCAAGTCAGTCGTCTTCGCCTCAATCATTGGGACAGGCTTTGGTGGCGGTGTTGCCTTAAATGGCAAATCATGGCCCGGACATAATGAAATTGCAGGTGAGTGGGGGCATAACCCTTTGACCTTTCCTAGGATGTATCTGGACAAGAAGCCGAAGAAAAATATATTCCGCGAGCACCCTAAAGAAGCCGAAATGGCATCCCGTAACATATTTAAAGACAAGGATGACATCACCTACTTTACGGATGATCCTGCGTGGAATGAGTATCCCGGACCCCTTTGCTATTGCGGCAAGCGTGGTTGTCTGGAGCGATGGGTATCGGGAACGGGTCTAAAACGCGACTATTTCTATGTCACGGGCGAAGAGCATTCAACGCATGAAATTATTGCCAATGCGCAAAAGGGAGAAAAGAAGGCTGTAGCCGCATTTGACCGCTACACCGATCGTCTGGCACGCGCTTATGCCTTTGTTATTAATATTCTCGATCCGGATGTTATTGTAGTTGGTGGTGGCATGAGCAGTGTCGAAAAAATTTATGAGGATGTGCCTGAAATTTGGGGTAAATATATTTATGCCCAAAACCCGAAAACAAAATTATTGCCGGCCCGCCACGGTGATTCATCGGGTATAAGGGGAGCGGCCTGGCTATCTAAAAATTAAAGGATCAGTCAATTTTGGTCAGACAAACTTCGTTGTTATCAAGGCGAAGGCAAATATTCCCAGACAACATTTTGATGGCATCCTCACCAAAAATCCTGTTCCTCCAGCCCTTAAGAGCAGGAGTTCTTCCCTTCGCACCATATTCTGCAATGATTTCCAAATCCTCTTTAGACGCTATAAGGCGTGCCGCCACATCGTTCTCGGCGGCCTTGATTTTAAGAAGCATCTTTAACATCTGGAAAGCGGCCTGATACTGGGCTTGCAGAGGTGCTTTTTTAACGACCTTTGGATAGGTCGATTTATCTGACTCCAACCCCTTATTTGCCGCGTTCATCAGGGCAGCCCCTAGAGGTTTGTCTTCGCAGCCCTTCGGGAAGCCGCGTATCCGGCCCAGGTCTTCAGGTTTAGATGGGGGGTGGAAAGAAATATCCACCAAAGTCTCATCTCTGATAATTCTGGTGCGGGGAATGTCCTGTTCTTGCGCCTTTGCCTCTCGCCAGGCGGCAAGTTCGCGTAATATTGCAAGTTGTTTAGGGCGTGGCGATTTGACCTTAATTCGCTCCCATGCTTCTTCGGGCTTGTTTTCGTAAAGGTTTTTGTCGAGAAGGGCGGATGTCTCTTCTAAAACCCAGTCTTCCCTGTCGCGGGAAATGAGCTGTTTATCCAGTGCCTCAAAAATATCCACCAGCAATATAACGTCATCCAAAGCATAAGAGAGTTGTTTTTTAGAAAGCGGCCTGCGTGACCAATCAGTAAATTGCTGGCTTTTATCAATTGTTTTCCCTGTAATTTTCCGCATCAAATTGTCAAAACCAATCTGGTCGCCGTATCCGCAGACCATCGCGGCAATTTGCGTGTCAAAAATCGGGTCAGGTAAAGTTTGAAACTGCTGCCAGAATATTTCGAGATCTTGGCGACCGGCGTGGAAAACTTTAAGGATTTTTTTATTTCGAAATAATTCCAGTAAAGGCGATAAATCTATGTCAGGTGCTTCGATTACATCGATGGCAACGGCTTTCTTGTCAGGCCCACTGACCTGTATCAGGCAGAGTTTTGAATAATAGGTTTTGTCGCGCAAAAATTCTGTATCAACTGTGATAAAGGGGGCTGATTCCAGTTTTTTGCAGAAAACTTTGAGGTCTTTGGTACTTTTAATGATTGTCATGGCGCTATGATTTTGTATTATGAGCCTGAAAACGGTATAACACTTAAAGCTAAACTACAAGAAACCATCACAAAAAGACTAACAGAAGAAGTATAATCATGCATGAATACAGAAGCCATACTTGCGGTGAACTCAGAAAAGAACATGTCGGTGAGAAGGTCCGTCTCTCAGGCTGGATAAACCGTAAACGAGATCATGGCGGAGTGCTGTTTATAGATTTGCGCGACACCTATGGCGTAACACAATGCGTTGTGGATGAAGGATCTCCTCTCTTAGATACAGTTGAGGGCTGGCGCTCTGAATCGGTGATTACAATCGAAGGCGATGTCCGTGCGCGTCCTGGCGAAACTGCAAACAACAAACTGCCGACAGGTCAGGTCGAAGTCTATATTGATAAGGCGACACTACAATCCGCAGCCGATGTAATTCCCTTTCAGGTGGCCGAAGATGATGGCGCTGGTGAGGACGTGCGCTTGAAATACCGCTATCTTGATTTGCGCCGTGAGAAGATGCAAAAAAACATCAGATTGCGTAATAACGTGACATCATCTTTGAGAAAACGCATGTGGGAGCAGGAATTTCAGGAATTCCAGACACCTATTCTAACGGCTTCATCACCTGAAGGCGCGCGTGACTATCTTGTCCCCTCAAGACTGCATCCTGGTAAATTCTATGCCCTGCCGCAAGCCCCTCAACAGTTTAAACAGCTTTTGATGATGTCCGGCTTTGACCGTTACTTCCAGATTGCACCATGTTTCCGTGACGAAGACGGACGTGCTGATCGTCTGGCCGAATTTTATCAATTGGATGTTGAGATGTCTTTTGTGACTCAAGAGGATGTTCTGGAGACAATGACGCCTGTTGTTAAGGGGTTGTTTGAGGAATTTGCTGATTTCACAGGTGAGAAACGTGAAGTTCAGTGGTTGCCGAATTTGCGTTATGAAGATGCTATGATGAAATATGGATCTGACAAGCCGGATTTAAGAAACCCACTGGAAATTGTAGATGTTTCACATGTTTTTGCGCGCAATGATGTGGAGTTTAAGGCCTTCAAAGGCGTGATAGAAAAAGGCGGCGTTGTACGTGCCATTCGCGCCCCTAAGGTTGGAGACCAGCCGCGCTCATTCTTCGATAAATTGAATAGCTGGGCGCAATCAGAAGGTGCGCCGGGGCTGGGCTATATTCTTTTCGCCGATGGTGAAGGCAAGGGGCCGATTGCCAAATTTGTGCCAGAGGCGGCTCAAGAGGCTTTAAAAGAAGCAGCCGGACTGGAAAATGGGGATGCAGTATTTTTCGTCTGTAACACGGAGAAAAAAGCAGCAGCCCTTGCCGGGAAGGCCCGCGATAAAATTTGTGATGATATGGGTATCCGCGAAACCGGTGTCTATAAATTCTGCTGGGTCGTTGATTTTCCAATGTATGAATTTGATGAAAAGGCACAAAAAATTGACTTTTCCCACAATCCGTTTTCCATGCCGCAGGGCGGAATGGAGGCCTTAACAACGAAAGACCCGCTTGAGATTTACGCATATCAATATGACTGTGTGTGTAATGGTTTTGAGATCTGCTCAGGCGCCATTCGTAACCATAAACCTGAAATCATGGAAAAGGCTTTCGGTTTGGCCGGGTACGATATGTCCGTTCTGGAAGACAAATTCGGCGGGATGTTGAATGCCATGCGCTACGGCGCACCACCTCACGGTGGCTGTGCGTTTGGTTTGGACAGGCTGGTCATGTTGCTGGCTGATGAGCCTAACCTGCGCGAAGTTTATGCCTTTGTTATGAACGGCCAGTATGAAGACCAGTTAATGAACGCACCGTCGGATATCACCGAGGAGCAATTGAAAGACCTTCATATCAAGCTGTCACTGCCAAAGAAAATCGGAAAAACTGAAGCGGCTTAAAAAAACTAATGGGAGAAAAACTGAAAGAAATCAGTGTAAAATTTTTCTCGTTTAAAGAGTGGTTTTGCGATCTTTTATTTCATCCCAAGAAACGTGATTATTATATAGTAATAGCGGTTCTATTAGTATTTTCTTCTCTCGTGGTCTTATTTTCAAAGACAATGACAATTGCCAATTTGCCTTATATGTTTACGGCGAGTACCGCTTTTATTGCTGTATGGATAGCTATCAATAAATTTGCTATTGATGAGGAAAGCTTTTCAGCAAAATCGATATTTGTTTATTTCGCTATGTTAGATACGAAAACTGGAGGCGGTCATGTCACTGTCGTTTTTCATATTTACAACAGAAGTGATTTTGACGTAATTCTAGATGAGGTGAAAGTTAATAGTAAAGTTACGGGTTTTTCTGTGTCAAATGATGAAGAATGGTCTGTAGATTACTTTAGGATTGATTCTATTTTTACATATCAAAATTTATATATACTTCCAAAGCAACGTGCTAAATTAAATTTATTGGTACCAGAACAGGAATATGTTAATCTTATCGAGGAGAACAAAAATATAAAGTTTGGTAGCTTGGAATTTCAAACACCGAAGGAAGAAAATGTATTGTCAAAAGAATTGATCATACCGGTATCATCAGAATTTAGGAAGCTTTCTAAAACTGTAAAAGTAGAGTCTGTTTCATAAGAAAGTATAAAGAAAGGCATTTGAATGGCACGTAAAGGTAAGAATAAAACAGGTCCTCGCAATCGCGACGGCTCTCCCAAAGCTCCGCAAATCAGGGACGAAGACCGCATTTCAGCGGGGAATCGTGATAAACAGACCTCAAGCGTATCTGCCGTTAATGCCATGAAGCAATTAATGGATAATGGCTGGGAATTGGTTGAGGATGAAAACCCGAGTTACAAAAAAGGCGAGCAACAACGCGCCTTAAGTAAACTCCGCAGTGCTTTTCAAATAGAAAATCCGAAGATCAGTAATTCCGGCGACTCGGTTTACATGAAAATTCCGGGCAGTGAAGACCTTTTGACTGTGCCAGCCAAGGGTATGCTTAAATGGAAAGCAGTTGATAATATTGAACGTATCGCTGGTCTCAAATTTCAGTCCGACCAGCAATATGAACCTGAAGCTAAATCAGCTTACACCTACGGATAAATAATTTTTAACAGACAAAAATAAATCCGGGCCTGGTTTTTTGGGAGGACAAGAAACCATAATGGCCCGGATTTTCTTATGAAAGACTATAACTTTGCCTTTAGGGAATAAGGGTAGGGAGCGGCAAATAGGGTCATATAGTCTTGTTTGTAAACTATCGATTTATCCTTTTCTTACACATTTATTGCGATAAAGTTTTTTATCTGCGCCGGCAAAAATTGTTTTCGGGGTATCGTTTATGCCATAGCTTTTTAACCCCGCGCTGGCCCTGATCTTTATTTCCTTAACTTCCCACATAAGGGACAATTTGTTCAGATCTTTTATAAGTTTTTGGGCGCGTCTTGCTATATCCTGTTGTTCACTGTCGGGCAGGATAATGACAAATTCATCACCGCCAAGTCTTGCCGCTGTGTCCATTGGGCGAACAGAATTCTGTATAGCCATTCCGGCTAATTTAAGGCAGGCGTCACCGCAATTATGCCCATGCATATCATTTATGACCTTAAAATTATCCAGATCAATAAGAATGAACACACCGCCTTTACTCAAAAAACGATTTGTGCGATCGCATTCCCGGTCAAAGGCTTGTTCAAAACCCCGTCTGTTTAGAAGTCCGGTCAGGGAGTCGGTTATGGTTTGCTGTTCAAGTTTTTGAATTTCCTGGACCTGTTCATCCAGTCTAAGCTCTGCCATATCCAGCTTGCTTTGGGATGTCATCAAAAGCTTAATTGTGGTTTCAAGATCATAAGGCCATTCTGACGGGGTGTCTTCATTCGAGAAAAGTGACGGGTTTATCTTGGGTGACACATAATTATCTTGGATACTAGTTTTGAAAGTCATAAAAAAATCGGCCTTCTGATAAATGTTGTTTTTATTCTTGGAAATACACTTTGCGAAAATCGTGCCAACTATAATGTGTAAGGAAGTCCCTGATGGAAAAGGGGGACGCATGGTGAGAAAGGTTTAAAAATCTATATATTAGCTTGTAAAAGGCATTATTTGCCCGGAAAAAGCTTCCGGTGCACCCTGCTAATCTCATCCTTTGAATAAAGCGCGTGTCTGAGGTATAGTGTATGCGCTTGGTAATGTGAGAGAGTAAAATGGACAGCAAAAATCATAAAAAAGGCAAAAGCAAGAGCTTAATCATAGTGGTGGCCATAGTCGCTGTAGCTCTTCTGGCATGGCTTGGTTATACGCAGGCGCAAAACTTTGTGGCGGCAAAAATCTCGGGCGACAATAAAGGGCAAGTAGAACTGAGATCACATAAGGCAATCTATGACCTTGAGCTGCATTCGGTCACATCGGGGACCAAACTGATTAACCTTGACGGGCAAATGTATTTTTCCTGGGAAAAACAATGTTCTGGCTGGGCGTCTGATCACCGCTTCAATCTTCTATACGAATATGCTGATACACCGGGCGTGCGTGTAACAAGTGATTTTTCCACTTTTGAAGATGAGGATAACAGCAAGTTCTCTTTTTCGTCGGTCCGTAAAAAAGATGGCGTCGCATATGAAAGTATAAAAGGACATGCTGATAAGTCGGAAGATGGGGCAACGGCTATTTTTAAATCACCTGAAGGGTTGGAAATAGATTTGGGAGCAGATATTTTGTTTCCCTCTGAGCACACGCGTATGATGTTGGAAAATGCCCGTCAGGGTAAAAAGTTTTTTACAGCCACTGTCTTTGACGGAAGCGATGCAAAGGGACCTTCAGTCATAAACGGGTTCATCAGCGATGCAAATGCCTTGTCCAGACCACGGGACGTCTCTTTTGAGCTCGCTGACAGAATTTCCGGGTCACCTCTGTTGAGTGTTAAAAGCTATCTTATCAGGCTCGCATTCTTTCCCATAGCGCAAGACAATGCAGAACCTGAATATGAAATGACTGTGCGTTTATATGAAAACGGTGTTATCAGCGAGATGTTTATCGAGTATAATGATTTCTCAGTCATTCAGAAATTAACAGCTCTTGAAGAAATTCAGGAACAAAATTGTGGCAGCGAAAATGAGTAAAAAAGTCCTGATTGTCGAAGATAATGAATTAAATATGAAGCTGTTTCGCGATCTTCTCGAGGCGCATGGAATCTCTTCTGTAACAACCTCAAACGGGCATGAAGTCCTTGAGCTGGCGCGAAAAGAAAATCCTGATCTTATCTTAATGGATATACAGCTGCCGGAAGTGTCCGGTCTTGAAGTAACAGGCTGGCTGAAGGCTGAGGATGATTTGAAGCATATTCCTGTTGTTGCTGTTACGGCCTTCGCCATGCGCGGGGACGAGCAGAAAATACGCGAAGGCGGCTGCGAAGATTATCTGTCCAAGCCGATCTCCGTTGGATCTTTCATAGAAACGGTCAATAAATACCTTGATAAAGACGAGGCGTCCGAGGATGTCACAGAGAAAACAATCAACTAGGAATATTTTACCTCATGTCTGCACGCATACTTGTCGTTGATGATATCGCTCCGAACGTAAAATTACTGGAAGCAAAGCTGACCAGCGAATATTATGACGTGGTAACAGCCATGAACGGTGAAGAGGCTTTGAAAAAAGTTGATGAGACAAAGCCGGATATTGTACTTCTCGATGTTATGATGCCGGGCATGGATGGTTTTGAAGTCTGCCGTCGCATGAAAGAAAACCCTGAGCATGCCCACATTCCGGTGGTCATGGTCACAGCACTGACCGATACGGAAGACAGGGTAAAGGGGCTTCAAAGCGGTGCCGATGATTTCTTAAGCAAGCCTGTAAATGACACGGCACTCATGGCGCGTGTGCGCTCCCTTGTACGTTTGAAAATGGCCGTTGATGAATGGAAAACTCGTGAGAATACAGCTACGCAACTGGGGGTGGTGAATGAAAATTCTTCCCTTATGGAAGAGGACGCCACGAATGCAAATATTCTGGTCGTCGAAGATATGGAATTTGAAATCCAGAAAATAAAGTCAACGCTTGAAGATAATGCTAATAAGATCACCGTTGTTCATCATGGTCTTGAGGCTTTACAGGCCGCAAAAGAAAAAGAGTTCGAGTTGATTGCTGTATCATTGAATCTTCAAGAGGAAGACGGCCTCAGATTATGCTCCCATTTGCGCTCAAACGAGCGTACGCGCGCCACACCTATATTAATGATAGGCAGCGAAGATGATATGCCTAAAATAGCCCACGGGCTAGAGATAGGCGCGCATGACTATATTTTGCGACCCATTGATAGAAATGAACTGATGGCACGTGTGCGTACCCAAATCCGCCGCAAAAGGTTTCAGGAAAGATTAAGGGCCAGTTTCGAAATGAGCCTGTCCATGGCGCTTACAGATACACTGACCGGACTTTATAATCGCCGCTATTTTGAGGTGCATTTGGGGAAAATGCTTGAAAAGGGTAATGAGAGCCAAAAATCAATCGGGCTTCTTTACATGGATATTGATCACTTTAAAAACTTCAATGACACTTACGGACATAACATCGGTGACGAGGTTCTGAAGACATTTTCAAAGCGGCTAAAGGACAATCTACGTAGTTTTGACCTTGTCGCACGTCTTGGTGGTGAGGAATTTGTGGCGGTTCTTCCTGATACTGATGTCAAAACGGCTCATACTATTGCAGAGCGCTTAAGACGCTCAATTATGGATGCGCCTTTCCGTACATCTTACGAAAGCCCATTGGAAGTAACAACATCAATTGGTGGGGTTGTTATAGAAGCAGGTGATCACACAATCACAGAGGTTTTGGAACGTGCAGACGGACAGCTTTATCTAGCCAAAAACGGCGGCCGTAATTCTGTGTTTTTCGAAGATTGCGGCAAGCTTGATCCGGAGGAGTTCAGGCCGCAATCCAGACCTATCCTTAACGAATAAAAAAACGCCCTTCAAAAAGGGCGTTTGCTTTATTACCTCGGAGTAAGAAATTAGTTTTTCTTGTGAGGAGGCATTTTCTTTTCTTCGAACATGACATGAGCGCCGACTTTCCCAGTATCAGGATGTACGGCACGTGGATCATATTTTCTGAATTTCATTTTTTCAGTCTGATTACGTGGGTTTTTAATAATGTAATATGTGTAACCAGTCGGCTCACCTTTGGTGTTTTTGCCGGTGCTGATTAGACGAATTTTTACAGTATTGCCTTTCTTAGCCATAATAAAATCCTTATTTAAGGTGGAAACTCAAGCGGGCATAATACGTATTTATAAAGATGTGTCAAGCAAAAGGCGCAAATATCAGCATGGTTTTCTGTCATTTGCTGCGTTCAGTCCCGAATGAGGTGCTCGCTGCGATGAACTGTCTATTTTAAAAGATAATTTGAGGTCACCTGCTTTGGCCTCACCCAAAGAAATTGCAACTGGTAAAATATCACCTATACCAAATGTATTGTTAGAGTTTTCACCGAGCGTAACTGTCTGTGTTTTCCTGTTGATATGCCATGTATAGGGAACAGCATTGGAAGGAAGCAAGCCAGAGATGAGGCCGGTCTGAAGAATTATTCCAGATCGTGTTATGCAGCGTATTCTTAAAGCCTCCTCGCTATCAAGGCCGCGACTTTCTATCCTCTCTATTATACGTCTCTTCCTCGACATTTTCTGTATTGATGAAGCTGTGCGTTCCTCGGATGAAACATAGTCACATAGTGTTTTAAAGCTCTCATGGTGAATTTCCAGCTCGCCTACGTCATATTCAAGAGCTTTTAAAACGGCCCATTGGTTTACAGTATCCGTATAGCGTCTCAAAGGGCTAGTGACCTGACCTGTAGTTGTTTTGAGTGAGAAGTGGCTTGATTCATCGGGGCTAAAGCGCGCTTTTTCAGTGGCTTGAATAAGGCATCTGGATACGAAGTCACGCCCCATACCTGACGGAGAGTTCATAAGGACATCAGAAATGACCATACGCGCCGTATCGGCATAATCCAGATCCCACTGATGGGTATCTTCCAGCATGTCAAAAAGGGAGTCGTGTACGGATTCAGGGAAAACATTCTCTAATTCTGCCAGACTGTCGATAAGGTCGTCCTTGTCGGGGACAGCCTGCACGCGGAAGGCAAAGGGCAGAGTTTTTTCACGTGAGGTGTCATTATAGTCTCGAACGATATCAGTAGATTTCTGAGCTGTAAGCAGTGCGGCAAGTTCAATGACCTGGTCACCAAGATGTGCGCGTCGACCCTGCGCTGTGCTTAATATGCCGCCCTCATCAAAAGAAAGACTCGTTTTCGTGTCAGTGAAGCGCAACCCGGTCATAAGGCCGTCCAGGCGGTAGGCAAATTCCACTGCCCCATCTATACAGGATTGAGGCAAAGCGGATTCACCGATATCTGTTGCTTCTAAGGGTGAAAGCAGATCCAGAAAATCACCATAGTTGAGTGCTGCTCTTGAGCGTATTTTTGCGGGAAAAATATCGCAATTAATGTCGTCCAGACTTTCACAGTCCAAGGGGATATCAAATTTATGAACAACAGCCAGCCTGTCTTTACCTTCACAAAGCGATAGGGCACCATCAACTGGCTCATATAAACATGATGGCATTGTATGGATAGCGCTATTGGGCAGAAATATTGCCATGGGGTGGTCGCGGCGGTGCAGGTCCAAAGGCGAGCCGAACTCAATGCGAGGCGCTACACAGGCTATTGCGACATAGGCTGTTATGCTGCCATCCTTATTGGTTTCGAAATACAGGGCATCGTCAATGTCGTGTTTTGACTTTGGGTCTACAGTGAAAAAATCTAAACTGGTTAGATCCTGAAACCGCGGATCTTTCGTAATGGGAAGTTCATTAATGTCTTCACTGGCAATTGCTTCGGCCTGCGCAATGGCATCTGCGCCTATATAATTTGTTTTACCATAGCTTTTGAGGTCAATCTCATCCAAGGCGTGGACGGAAGCGGGGGGATAAAGCGGCTGATTTAAATTCTGGTTTGTTGAAGATACGGAAAAATCCGGCATAGCCGAGGAGGGCTTATCTTTAAAGTGTTTAGGCCGTGATGCCACTGAATACTACCCCTGTAAAAGTTATATTATTTTTTTGAACGCTTGCCTTTAAAAGCCCCTTTTTTTCGTCCCTGGGGTTTACCGCCGCGCTTAGTATTTTTACCTGATCTATTTTTCATAACTGATTTATCTTGTTTTTTCAAGCCTTTTTTCGGTTTGAAACCAGGAATGTCCGCGCCTTCTTTAGCGTTTATAATCTCGAATACAGTACTGCCTGAGACTCGTTCAGCCTCCACAATCTTTACGCGCACCTGGGCGCCTAATCTGAAAATGATGCGGGTTTTGCGTCCGATCAAAGCGTGTTGTTCTTCGTCATGTATGAAATAGTCGTTGGGCAAAGTGCGTATGGGGACGAGGCCATCTGCGCCAATATCGTCAAGTGTAACAAAAAGCCCAAATCTTGTGACACCATTTATAACACCGTTAAACTCTGCGCCGATCTTGTCTTCCAGATAGGCTGCGGTAAATCTGTCAACCGCAGATCGCTCGGCATTTGATGAGTTGCGCTCTGTTGTCGAGATATGTTCACATGTCTCCTCCAGCCTTGCTTCCTCACCTTTTGTAAGGCCGCCCGGACCTAAATTATATGCATCAATCAAAGAGCGGTGAACCACTAAATCCGCATAGCGTCTGATTGGGGATGTGAAATGGGCGTATTTCTCCAAAGCCAAACCAAAGTGACCTATATTGGACGGCGCATAAACAGCCTGAGACTGTGTCCTCAAAACCATAATACTGATAAGATGGGAATAGGGATGGCTTTTGGCCTGTGTAAGAAGGTGATTAACTTGTTTTGGCTTTGAAATACTGCTGGGTAAGTTGAGACCAAAGCTATCCAGAAATTGCCGTGCGCTGTCCAGCTTATCCGAGGCGGGTCTGTCATGCACCCTGTAGACGCAAGCGGCCTTTTTATCCTCCAATGCTCTGGCTGCGGCAACATTAGCCAAAATCATGAATTCTTCTATAAGCTTATGTGCATCAACACGTGACCTGGTTTTGACTCCGGTCATATTTCCTTTTTCATCAATCAGGATTTGGCGCTCAGGAAGGTCGAGGTCTAGTGCACCACGCTCTTGACGGGCCTTATCCAGAATTTCATAAACTTTGTAAAGTGGTTCGATCACATGTTGCATTAACGGGTCAGTCGCATCATCTGTCTGTCCGTCCTTTGCCGCCTGAACCTGCTCATATACCAGTCTTTCTGCTGATTTCATCAGACCGCGCACGCATTTTTGACCGATTAATTTTCCATCTTTATTGATCCACATATGCATCGCAAGGCAGGCGCGCTCCACGCGTGGCATGAGCGAGCATAGGCCATTTGAAAGGTTTTCGGGGAGCATAGGAACGACGCGATCAGGGAAATATGTAGAGTTTCCACGTTTCCATGCCTCACGATCAAGGGCGCTACCTTCCCGCACGTAATAAGAGACATCGGCAATTGCAACGATCAGATGCCATCCACCCGGGTTCTTGGGGTCTTTATCGGGTTCTGCAAAAACGGCATCGTCATAATCCCTTGCATCTGCGCCATCTATTGTGACAAGAGGAATATCGCGTAAATCCTCACGCCCCTTCAGGCTTGGAACATCTAAACCTTGGGCTTCTTTCAAAACATCATGCGGGAAATCTTCATTAAGGCCGGCTTCATGAACGGCGATAAGAGAAATTGCCCTTGGGTCATCCTCGCGTCCAATAACTTCACGGATGCGCACCTTTTTCAGTTTCATGCCTCGCGACGGTTGTACCTCGCCCAAGGCCAGGTCTCCGTCACTGGCGCCGTTAAGATCGGCCTGGGGGATTTCAAAATCATGCTTCGATTTTCTATCGGTGGGTCGAAGCACAAAGCCTTTTTTCTGCTGAACCACCAGCCCCATAACGCGTCCCGTTGCTTCATCCAGCGATTTAATGGGGACGGCTTCGTAGTCGACTTGTGAATTTGTTTTGCGAATTCTGGCTAAAACCCGCGCTCCAAGAGTTGGGGCAGGGTGGCCTTTCTTGCCGGGAAGAACCTCAATTCTCGGATGTGGACCTTGTAATTCTTCGTTCCAGTCCACGGGACGTGCAAACACATCACCATCTAAGTCTATATCAATAACTTCAATTATAGTAACCGCGGGTAAGCCTTCGGGTACGCTGTAGCGCTGACCGGGTTGTCGAACAATCAGCCCGTCTTTTTCCAGTTGGCTGAGCATTGCTTTGAATGGGCGGCGCTCGTCGCCTTTAATTTTAAAGACTTGTGTCAAGTCGCGCTTGCTAAGTGGCTCCCGCATGGAAGCTATAAAGGAAAGAAGATCAGATTTTTCAGGTAAAGCCATACCCTAAAGGGTATAGGCAGAAGCCCTTAATAGAAAGAGAAGTTTTTAGAATCAGACAATATTACAGTGGAGAAGTGTTTTTGCATCAGCTCTTCTTCTTGGCTTTTGTCGTTTTTTTGGCAGCAGTTTTCTTTTTTGCTGTTTTCTTCTTGGTGGTTTTCTTCTTTGAGCTTGAGGCTCCGCCTTTTGCCTCTTTGGCTGCTTTTTTAATGGCATGCTCGGCTATAAGATCGACAGCACGGTTCAAGCCAACTGAGACGACATCATCTCCTTTGGGTAAGGAAACATATGTTTTTTCATGCTTCAGGAATGGGCCGAATCTGCCTATACCCGCTGTTATCATTTCGCCTGTTTCAGGGTGCTTCCCAACCTCTCTAGGTAAGGCCAGAAGGTTAAGGGCGATGTCAAATGTAACCTCATCCATATTCATACCTTTGGGTAAACCTTGACGTTTAGGTTTATCCTTACTTTTCTCGGGCGGGTCTATTTGAACATAAGGGCCGTAAGGGCCCTTTCGTAACGAAACGCTACGGCCTGTATCTGGGTGATCCCCAAGTATTTTGGGCTCAAAACTTGAAGTATTTTGTGAGCTTCCTTCTCCATCACCGCTCTTGGCATTTTCGTCTGGAACAACAAGTGGTTGTGTATGTTTGCACTCTGGATAGTTTGAGCACCCTATAAAAGCACCGTATTTTCCAAGCTTTAAAGACAATCTTCCATCCCCGCAAGTCGGACATTTTCTTGGCTCCGGATTGTCCTTTGTAACAGGGAAAAAGTGAGGCCCCAGTTCCGCGTCAAGGTGATTCAAAACATCCGTAATGCGTAATTCTTTGGTTTCATCAATGGCGTGTTTGAAATCGGTCCAGAAATGGGTCAGGGTGTCTTTCCAGAAAACATGGCCTTCTGTAATACCATCAAGTTGTTCTTCCATATTTGCCGTGAAGTCATAATCAACATAGCGCGTGAAGTATTTCTTGAGAAACTCTGTGACAAGTCTTCCCCTATCCTCGGGTATAAAGCGCTTTCTTTCCATGCGCACATAATTGCGATCGCGCAAAACCTGAAGAATAGAAGCATATGTTGATGGGCGGCCAATTCCTTTTTCTTCCAGGTTTTTGACCAGCGTGGCTTCTGAATATCTGGGAGGTGGCTGAGTAAAGTGTTGATTAGGTGTAACACTTAATGTTTTAAGCTTATAACCCTCTTCAAGCTGTGGAAGACGGTTTTCATCCGGCTCATCATCAGCTGCCGGTTCGTCCTCTTCTTTTGATTCCGTATAAAGTGTCAGGAAACCATCAAAAGCAACCGTCGATCCTGTTGCACGCAAAACCACATCATCCGTTCCGTCCGAAATATCGGCAGAGACCTGATCCATAATGGCATTTTCCATTTGGCACGCGACTGTTCTTTTCCAGATCAGCTCGTAAAGCTTGAGCTGTTTATCATCAAGATATTTGCGCATCTGTGCCGGGCGTTTAAACAGGTCAGTCGGGCGAATAGCTTCGTGTGCTTCCTGTGCGTTTTTGGCCTTACTCTTATAAGCACGCGGTGAATCGGGAAGGTAGTCTTTGGAATAGTCGCTCTCAATCAATCGGCGCGCTTGTCCAATGGCATCTCCGGACAAGGTAATGCCATCTGTCCTCATATAAGTGATAAGACCGACGGTTTCGCCGTCTATCTCTACACCTTCATAAAGTTGTTGCGCCAATCTCATGGTCTGGCTTGCAGACAGCCCCAAACGTCTTGAGGCATCCTGCTGCAATGTTGAGGTGATAAAGGGCGCGTAAGGCTTCCTTTGCACCTTTTTCTTCTCAACTTTTTGAATAACCAGATTTTTATTTTCAATGCGTTGGACGGCAGAGCTGGCTTCCTTTTCGCTGCCAATATCCATCTTATCAAGGCGGTTGCCTGACAGATGTGTCAATTTTGACAGAAAAGGTGCACCATTTGGTGTTTGAAGGCGGGCCTCTATACTCCAGTATTCTTCGGACTTG
>Ga0066376_10000524_pt1 | contig 35623 bp, 33 predicted proteins | sample Knorr_S15_td_Bot_FD_77009 | JGI IMG/M metagenome (GOLD analysis project Ga0066376, IMG submission 77009) | Marine microbial communities from Southern Atlantic Ocean transect - Knorr_S15_td_Bottom_ad_5009_LV_A | ecosystem: Environmental > Aquatic > Marine > Oceanic | place: Southern Atlantic... | reverse complement strand
TCGGGCGCGCGGCACGGTGCTACCGCACGGCCGCCGAGGAACTGGTGGGCGAGCTCGAACGCATCCGCGAGGACCCGGCCGTCCCGGAGGACCGTCGGGGCCGCGTGGTCGCCCAGTACGCCACCCGCGTCGCGGCCGCGCAGCGCCAGGCGGCGTCATCCGCCTTCAACGCCGCGCTCGGTTACGCCAACGCCGACGCGCTCAATGACGCGGAGGCGCAAGCTCAGCAGGCCAGCGCCCACCCGGACTTCGCGGAGCGCGCCGACGCGTTGCTCGCACGGATTGAGGCCCGGCGACCGGCTGAGCCTGACATAGACACCATCGAGGACGAGGGCACGCCACCGCGAAGATAGGGACACCGGTCCGCAGACGCCCACGAGACAAAAAAAGACCGGGCGCAACGAGCGCGCCCGGCCGTATCATCCGCCAAACGGGTCGAAGGCCTAGTTGTCGTTCGCCTCGAGCCCGTCCACCGTGCGGTAGTAGCCCAGCATCATCTCTTCCCAGGTCTGATCGCCCCAACGCACTTCGGCGGTCGGATCCGGATTGTGCCGGTTGTTGGTGGAGTTGTCGTAGGTGAACACCGCCTGCAGCTCCGACCCGGCCGGCATGAAGATCGGCTCTTCGAGCTGGTAGTTCAGCTGCCAGTTGAAGTCGTAGTTGGGCACTGACAGCGCGACCTCTTCGCGGCCGTCGGGGAACTTGATGATGAACTTGGCGGACTTCCCGCGCACATGCATGTGCGGCATCATCGACGAGAGATATGTGTCTTCGCTGATCTTTCGGCTGGCCGTGACCTCAAAGCTCGGGTTGCCCGGCTCGATCCGGAACATCGGATTGATGACCTGCCCACCGCCAGCCCGCCGCATACTGTCCGGCTCTGCCGCGAGCACGACGCCCCAACTGCTCCGGTCCGTCACCGGCTTGCCAATCGTGGTGTAGTGCATCTGGGCTTCGATGTCCGCACCCGCCGGCAGTCGACTCGCGACCCCAGCCGGATACACGGTTCCCAGCCGGTTGGGCACATAACCGCCAACGGTGGCGCCTTCGGCCCGTGTCCGGTCGCCGTCTCGGGTCAGAAGCACCTCACCGGTGGCGGGCTTGCCGTCGTCTTCCATCACCTGGGCAATCACGTGGTGCAAGACGCGCCGGTCACCCGGGACAAACTCGTAGGCCGAAATCCAGACGTCCTGCTTCAGGTTCGTGGGAACCGTCACATACGAGTAGGGCACGGTTCCGTCCGCGGGCACCTCAAACGGCTCGAGCATGGTGAAGATGAGGTCGGGCTCGCCAATCGACCAACCCTCCGCGAACTGCGGCACCTCGGGCAAGTCGGCATCGTTCCCCCGCGGGGCCCCGCCGTCGACCCAGGCCGCAATCGTGTCGATCTCTTGCTGCGTCAGGCTGGTGTCGTTCTTGTACGCTCGCACACTGGTATCGGCGAAAAAGGGCGGCATCTCACCTGCCAGCACCTTGCTCTTCACGGCACGGGCCCAGGGACGTGCGTCCTCGTAGGAAATCAACGACATCGGGGCCAAATGGTTCGGACGGTGGCAGGTCACACAGTTGTCATAAAAGATCGGCGCGACGTCTTTGGCAAACGTCGGCGCGCCTTCAGCCTCGGCGGCGCTCGCGCCGGCCGCGCTGCCCATCATGAGGGCCATCACGCACACCCCCATCAATGTCGTCGATACTCGCATTACACACTCCCCCCGCGATTGGCTCGCGCCCGTGCAGATTCCGCTACTCGAAGTATCGCTCATTAGAGCGGAAAGTCCAGCGCATTTGACTATGGACCCGCTCGGGAATAAGTTGAGCATTCTGGACGCCGCCGCGGCCCGCGCGGACTTCCGTCCCACGCACTGACAGTCGAGACACGCCATGGACTTCTCCACCTCTCCTCGGACCAATGAGCTGCGCCGGCGTCTGCTCACGTTCATGGACGACGCGATCTACCCGAACGAAGCGGTCTACACCAAGCAGGTCGCCGCCGCCGCAAACCGGTGGAAGTCGCCGCCGATCATGGAGACGCTCAAATCGCAGGCTCGTGCCGCCGGGTTGTGGAACCTGTTCTTACCGGACAGCGAGTTGGGCGCGGGGCTGAGCAACGTCGAGTACGCGCCGCTGTGCGAGATTCTCGGGCGCTCGGACATTGCGCCGGAGGCCTGCAACTGCGCCGCCCCCGACACCGGCAACATGGAGGTGTTCGTCCGGTACGGCACGGACGAACACCGGGAGCGGTGGCTGACTCCTCTGCTGGATGGCCGCATCCGGTCCGCCTACGCGATGACCGAACCGGCCGTGGCCTCGTCGGACGCCACGAACATCGAGGCCCGCATAGAGCGCGACGGAGACCACTATGTGATCAATGCGCACAAGTGGTGGGCGTCAGGCGCCGGCGACACACGCTGCAAAGTCTTCATCCTGATGGGCAAGACCGACCCCACCGCGGCCAAGCACCAGCAACAGTCGATGGTGGTGGTGCCGGCCGACGCGCCGGGAGTGACGCTGGTTCGCCCGCTGACGGTGTTCGGGTACGATCATGCCCCCCACGGACACTTCGAGGTCACGTTCGAGAATGTGCGGATCCCGGCGACGGACGTGCTGCTGGGCGAAGACCGCGGGTTCGAAATCGCGCAGGGCCGCCTGGGACCGGGCCGCATTCATCACTGTATGCGTTTGATCGGGCTCGCCGAGCGAGCACTCGAGGCCATGTGCGCCCGGGCCAAGTCGCGGGTGGCGTTTGGTGGCCCGCTGGCTCAGCAGGGTGTGGTGATGGAGGCCATCGCCAACTCCCGGATCGAGATCGACCAGGCGCGCCTGCTGACGCTCAATGCGGCCCACATGATGGATACGGTCGGCAACAAGGTCGCGCGAGCTGAAATCGCGATGATCAAAGTTGTCGCGCCCAACATGGCGCTCAACGTGATCGATCGCGCGATTCAACTGCACGGAGGCGCCGGCGTCTGTGAGGACTTCGGACTCGCGGCGGCCTGGGTGCACGCGCGATATCTGCGGCTGGCCGACGGGCCGGACGAGGTGCACCGGCGCGCGGTCGCCCGGATTGAACTCAAGAAGGGGACTGCTCCGAGCTAGGCCTCGGCCCGTACGGACGGCGGGAGCGGGCCTCTCGATCCCACCGCCCGCCCCGGTGTGACGGGCTGGCGGCACGGGCGCGCGACAATGCGCGTCCCGCCGGCCCGGAGCGGGGCGAAGGGGCCCCCGCGAGGGCCGGCGTGGGGTTCGGGGCGCAGCCCCGTCTAAGGACTAACCAAACACCATTGTTACGGTTTCGGCCACACACGCCGGCTTCGTCTCGCCCTCGAGCTCGACCACGAACTTGCTGGTGAAGCGGATCGAGCCCGTCGCCACTCGCGTGGCCGTCAGCAGGGTCTGTACCCCACGGACCCGGGCGTCGCGCGGGACTGCATTCGGAAACCGTACTTTGTTCACGCCATAGTTGATGGCCCGCGCGACACCGCGGACCTCCGCGATCTGTCTGCGAAAATGTGGAATCAGCGACAGCGTCAGAAAGCCATGCGCAATCGTGGTGCCGTAGGGCGACTCGCGCTCCGCACGGTCGCGATCCACGTGGATCCACTGTGGATCCAACGTGACGTCCGCAAATCGGTCGATCATGTCCTGAGTGACGGTGAGCCAGTCGCTGGCCCCCAACTCGGTGCCGGCGAGCGCTTCGAGCTCGTCGAGGCCATTGATCACGCGCATGAATCCCCCTAGTTTCAGACCGAGCGGCGCCCCGGACCCGAAGCGGGCGCGCATGGTCGCGCGCCGTTCCACAGCCTGTTAGTATAGGCGCCGCCAGCCGCGCTGCCGCGGCGCTTCGAGGAGTTTCGCGCATGTCAGACGCCGTCATCGTATCCACCGCCAGAACGGCGATCGGGAAAGCGTTCAGGGGCGCTTTCAACCAGACGCACGGCGCGGTCCTGGCTGGCCATGCCATTGCCCATGCCGTCAAGCGGGCCGGGGTTGACCCGGCCGAGGTCGAGGACGTCGTCATCGGTTGCGGCTTACCAGAAGGAGCGACGGGACACAACGTCGCCCGGTTGGCCGCCATCAGGGCCGGGCTGCCGGTGACCACTGCGGGCACGACGATCAACCGATTCTGCAGTTCGGGGCTCCAAGCCATCAGCGTGGCCGCCCAGCGGGTCCTCACGGACCGGGTGCCGGTCATGGTGGCGGGCGGGGTCGAGTCGATCAGCCTGGTGCAGAACAACTTGAATCAGAAACACTTCACCGAAACGTGGTTAATGCAGCACAAGCCGGAACTCTGGATGAGCATGATCGACACGGCTGAGGTGGTCGCAGAGCGCTACGCGGTCAGCCGTGACGACCAGGACGCGTACGCCCTGGTGAGCCAGCAGCGCACCGCGGCGGCGCAGGCGGCCGGGCGATTCGATGAAGAGATCGTGCCACTGACCACCACCAAGCTGGTGACGAACAAGCAGACCGGCGAGACATCTGAGGAAGAGGTCACCCTGACGCACGATGAAGGCAATCGTCCAGGCACGACGCTCGAGGGTCTGGCCGGGCTGGCTCCGGTCCGGGGCGAAGGTAAGTGCGTGACCGCCGGAAACGCCAGCCAGCTGTCGGACGGCGCGTCGGCTTGCGTCGTCATGGACGGGGCACTTGCCGCCCAACGGGGGGTCGCTCCGCTCGCGGTCTACCGCGGTCTGGTCGTCTCCGGGTGCGAGCCGGACGAGATGGGGATCGGTCCGGTGTTCGCGGTGCCCAAGCTCCTGGAGCGGAACGGGCTCACGACCGACGACATCGACCTCTGGGAGCTCAACGAAGCGTTCGCGGTACAGGTCGTCTACTGCCGCAACCGGCTCGGCCTCCCGATGGAACGTTTCAATGTCGACGGTGGTTCCATTTCAATCGGCCATCCCTACGGTATGAGCGGGGCTCGTATGGTCGGCCATGCCCTGATCGAGGGCAAACGCCGCGGGGCCCGTTACGTGGTGACCACCATGTGCATCGGTGGCGGGATGGGTGCGGCCGGCCTGTTCGAAATTGCGTGACGATATCGTGACTTCGCCCGACGATCCCGAGGTCATCGCGGTTCGGGCCGACGAGCGGCTCGAGCCGGACCGACTCGAGCCGTGGCTGCGGGCGCATCTGCCTCGCGCGGATGGTCCATTCACGCTGCAACAGTTCGGTGGCGGACACGCCAACCTGACCTACCTGCTGCACTTCGGCAGCGACGAATACGTGCTCCGGCGACCGCCGCTGGGTCCCATCGCCCCGAGCGCGCACGACATGCAGCGAGAACACCGTGTCCTGCGCCGCCTGGGCGAGGCGTTTCCGCTCGCACCGACCAGCTACGCGCTCTGCACGGACCCGGCCGTGCTCGGTGTCGACTTCCACGTGATGGAACGACGGCACGGGAGCGTGATCCGCAGCGAACTTCCGCCGCACCTCGTTGGCAAGCCAGAGGTCAACCGGCGTATCGGGGAGATGCTTGTGGACGTGCTCGCCGACCTGCATCGGGTAGACCCGGCTGGTGTCGGTCTGGGCGACCTGGGCCGACCCGACGGCTTCGCGCGGCGACAGGTCGACGGGTGGGGTCGTCGCTGGCTGGCGGCAAAACACGAGGCGGTGGCCGACGTCGACACGATGCTGAGTTGGTTGGACGCGTCGATTCCGACACCCCAAATCACGACGCTCCTGCACAACGACTACAAGCTGGACAATCTCATCGTTGATACCGCAGACCCGGCGACCCCGGTGGCGGTGCTCGATTGGGACATGACCACGCGGGGCGATCCGTTGATGGACGTCGGCTACCTCCTCAATTTCTGGAACGAGGCCACCGATGATCCCCGCTGGCATCATGTGTCCAAGATGCCAACCAATCACGAGGGATTCCCGACCCGACAGGAAGTGGTCGAGCGCTACGCCAGGCGGACCGGGTTAGACCTGGACGCCATCGCCTGGTATCACGTCTTCGGCGTGTTCAAGCTCGTGGTAATCGTCCAGCAGATCTATATCCGCTATGTGCGCGGACAGACGCAAGACGAGCGGTTCGCCGGCTACGACGAGCGCGTCCGCGACCTCGCCCACAAAGGCGTCCAACTGATGGCCACCTAGGTTTTCCGACGAGGCGCCCGCCTGGCGGCGTTACTTCGTCGGTCACAGCCCACCTGGCTGCTCCCTCCTCGCGCCTGGCCAGACGGACGCCTCGTCAGAAAACCCCCGTGCGTGGCGAGGCAAGGAAGCATCCGCATTGGGCGTCGCTTCCTCATCTGTGGCGCCGAGGCGCGCATGCGGGGGACATGTGACCAAGGAAGCAACGCCGCCAGGCGAACGCCTCGCCAGGAAACCCTAGAAAGGCTTGTAGGTGACCATGATCACCGCGAGCAGGATGACCCCCACCGCGACCATCGCCAGCATACGGCTCTGACCGGTCATGCGAAACGCCATCCCGGTCAGACCAGACAGGACAAGCCAGCAGACGACCTTCACCATTACCCACCCCGGAAACCCGATCCGCATCATTCCGGCGAGGCCGAACCCGCTCATGACAGCCAGCAGACTGAGGGTCCCGGACAACATCAGAAAGTTCCGACGCTTGTCGGGGTGGGGGTCGGCGAACGCGGCGAACGTGACCCCGGACAGGAGGATCACCGAGGTCAGGTGGAGCAGGACGAAGATTTGGGTATTCATACGAAGTCTGCGCCTAGGGTTGTGTGGGAGCCGTCACGCCGGTGAAGCTAAGGTCTGGATCATACTCCAGCACGGTCCGCTCCACGCTGGTCAGCACCCCGGCCAGTTGCTCGAGGGCGCGACCTGACTCGTCGCCGAACGCCCGGAGGATACCACCGCGCGCGAGCTCTGAGTAGCTCCGCAGGTTTTCGACAATTTGCCAGACAACGGGGCCGGGGCCGAATTGGCGCTGGTAGATGCCAAACACCACGCCGGCCTCCCGGAAAGTGGACAGGTTGTCACGAAGCCACGCTTCGAACTCCGCCCCTCGGCCCGGCGCCACCTCGAGGTTGGTCACCCGCGCGATCGACAACCCGCTGACATCGTCCGCTTCGACGCTCAAGTCCCGCCGATAGCGGACGGCGTAGGCCTGGCGTCCTTCCGTCGTCTTGCGCAGTTTCTCGAGCACCCGTTCGTGATCCCGCGGCCCGAGCGCTCGGCGCAGCGGCGCACCGCCGTCGAGCTCGCGGAATCCGCGCATCGGGGTGATGAACTGGCGTTCATAGGTATCGCCAAACTGTCCAGCTCGCCATGCCGACCGCCACGGCACGCCTCCGGCGCGAAGCGCCGGGTTGATCTCGTCTCGATACAGCTCCAGGAAATCCGTGAGCTTCTCCGGTGTCACCTGGACGATCTGGACGCGATACCAGGTTTCACCGTCTTGGGCTTGCGTCTCAGTGACCGACACGCCGATGCCCAGGAGCACAATCGACAGCAACCGCATCGCTCGTGACAGGTGCATGGTCTCCTCCTCGCCCGCCTCGCCACAGCGGGCCGAGCATCCCGTGACCAGATGCTACTACCTCTTCAGGCTCTTTCGTCTAGCAGTGTCCTAAAAAACAGTAGCTGGATGTAGATGCAGGCGGCATGTAACCGAGGAAGCCACACCGGCCAGGCACAGTGTTGCGCCCCTGCGGTTTCCTGGCGAGGCGTCCGTCTGGCAAGGAGCAAGGAGGGAGCACGCAGGCCGCATGTGACCGACGAAGCAACGCCGCCAGACGGGCGCCTCGCCGGGAAACCCTAGGTGTATCGACCGGACCCGATGGTGGCCCCGCCATCGACGACGAGCATCTGACCGGTGATAAACCGTCCCGCCGGTGACGCGAGCAGCAACGCCGCCCCCGCCAAATCGTCCGGCTCTCCGATCCGACCGAGCGGATACGTGGAAATCGCCTCTTTGAGCTGGTCCGGATCCTCCCACAACGCCCGCGCGAAATCGGTACGCACCAGCCCCGGCGCAATACAGTTCACACGGATGTTGCTGCGACCCCACTCCACCGCCAGGTTGCGCGCCAGCTGAAAATTGGCCGCCTTCGAGATGCCGTAGATCCCAAGTGCGTCATTCCCCTTCAAGCCCGCGATGCTCGCGACGATGATGATCGCCCCGTCCTTGCGCTCCGCCATCTGCGGCAGCACGTGGTTGCACAGCCACAAGTTGTGTTTCACGTTCGTGGCCATGACCTTGTCGTAGGCTGCCTCGGTGACGTCGGCCATCGGGCCGTAGGCCGGATTGACCGCGGCGTTGCACACCAGGACGTCGACTCGGCCCCAGCGCTCGAGGGTGCCGTCGACGAGGGCCCGGCCCTGGTCGAGATGAGACATGTGACACGGAATGGCCACCGCCTCGCCGCCAGACGCGTTGATCGCGTCGGCCACGGGCTGACAACTGTCGATGCGACGGCTGGAGACCACGACGCGAGCGCCGGCCTCCGCCAATGTCTCGGCGATGACCCGGCCGATCCCCTTGGACGACCCGGTGACCACGGCCACCTTCCCATGTAGGTTGAGCAGATCCAGATGTGCCATATATAGCTCAGCGCGGATATTGGTTGGAACGCGAGACGGTCCGACGCCAAACGCGGGCGACCGCCGGCCGTTTGAGACGGCCATTATACGATTGAAGCGCCCCTCGGATGTCCGTGGGGAATCAGGAGGACCCCGGCGTGAATCCGACCGATCGTATGCCACCGATATCTGACGCGGACATGACCACCGAGCAGCGACAGGCGGTCGCTGATTACGCGGCCACCCGCAACACGTCGATCTTCGAGGGTCCCTTCGTGCCGTTGCTCCGCAGCCCTGAGCTGCTCGACCGGGTGCAGCGCGTGGGTGAGTATCTGCGATACCGCAATGCGCTACCGCGCCGGCTCAGCGAGATGGCGATCTTGATCGCCGCGCGGCACTGGTCGCAACAGTTCGAGTGGAACATCCACACCGCCGACGCGACTATGGCCGGTCTCGCCGACGCTGTCATCACCGCAATCGCCGAAGGGCGCCGGCCCTCGCCCATGGACGAAGACGAGGCGGCGGTGTACGACTTCTGCCTGGAACTCCTGCTCAACAAGAGTGTGAGCGACGCGACCTACGGCCGCGCCGTGGCGATCTCTGGCGACCAGGGCGTCATTGACCTGGTCGGTCTCTTGGGGTACTACTCGCTGCTCGCGATGGTCATGAACACGGCCCGGACCCCCATCCGTGACGATATGACTCCCACCCTCGAACGCTTCCCGGTCTGAGCAACCACCGAGAAGCAACGCCGAAGGCGGACGCTTCCCTGCCTTGCCAGGAAACCTATTTGCGCTGGTCGAAACGCCGGCCTGCGAGGGCCGACGCGATATTCACCTTTTGGATGTCGATGGTGCCGCCGGCAATACCCCATCCCCAGGCATCCCGCATCCGCCGCTCCATCGGATAATCACGCGAATAACCGTAGCCCCCCATCAGCTGGACGCCGGCACTCGTCACCTCCCGCGCCGCCTCGTTCGCCACGCACTTGGCGATGCTCGAATCGAGAATCGACGGCAACCCACCTTCCACCCCCTGGGCGGCACGGTAGATGAGCAATCTCGACGCCTCGACCCGCATCGCCATCTCGGCCAGTTTCAGCTGCACCGCCTGAAATTCGATGATTGGCTTCCCGAACTGCCGGCGGTCCTGCACCCAGACCAGCGCCTCGTCGAGCGCACCAGAGGCCTGACCCAACGCCATGGTGGCGTTGCCACACCGTTCCAGGTCGAACGCCTGCATCAGCTTCGGGAAGCCCCCGGCCGGCACCACGACCTGGTCAGCCGGCACCCACACCTCGTCGAAGTACAGATCTGAGTCAGGAATGCCCCGGAACCCCATCAACTGTTCCTGCTCCCCGAACGTGAGTCCCGGCGTCCCTTTGTCGACGAACACGGCGCCAATCCCCTTGGCGCCTGGCGCATCGGACAACCGGCAGTACACGAGGTAGGCGTCCGAGTGCCCGCCTCCGGAGCACCAGCGCTTGGCCCCGTTGATGACGACCCGGTCGCCGCGCACCTCCGCGCGTGTCCGCAGATCGGTCAGCGCGGTCCCGGCATCCGGCTCCGACATCGCCACCGCCACGATCATCTCTCCGCGGCACACGGCCGGAATCACCCGTTGCTTCAAACCCTCACCGGCGAAGTGCGCTAGTGCGTGCACCGGTCCCGCCACCGACTCGAAGATCGGAAACGCCACGGCGGACGATACCTTGGCAAATTCCTCGAGCACCAGAAACGCGTCGACGTTGCCCAACCCAAGGCCACCAAGGGCCGCCGGCACATTCACCCCGAGGAACCCCATCTCGGCGTACCGTGGCAGCCACGCTCGCGAGAGCGGCGTCGCATCAGTCTCGATCTGTTCCGCCACGGCGGTCATTTCGCCCCGCGCGAAGTCGCGCGCCGCCGCCTGCAGCGCCTGCTGCTCTTCCGTGAGCCGGAAATCCATAACGTTCTCCTGGGCCGGCTCCCGCTGACAGCCCTCCGCCAGCCGCCGACGCGGTGAATGGTACACTCGCGGACCGCTCGACCACGCGGATCGGAGCGGACGCGGGCATTCCCGCGCGAGTTGCTCCAGGAGAACACGATGCCGAACGTGAAATACGATGAAGGCTTACAGGCGCGACGACGGGTCCTGGGCGACGAGTATGTCGACCGGGCGCTGACCGGGCTGGACAGCTTCAACGCCGAGTTTCAGCAACTGGTGACCGAGTACTGCTGGGGTCAGGTCTGGACCCGACCAACGCTCAGCGACCGGCAACGCAGCCTGATCAACCTCGCGATGATCTCCGCCCTGAATCGGAGCCACGAGTTCAAGGTCCATGTGCGCGGCGCCATACGGAACGGCTGCACCGTCGAGGAGATTCGGGACACCCTGATGCAGGTCGCCATTTACTGCGGCATCCCAGCCGGGGTCGAAGCATTTCGTCTGGCCAGGGAAGTACTTGACGCAGAGGGCGTGACGCCTGACTCGATAGGTGTCGAGGCCGAAGACGTCTGAGGAGCGATCAGGCGGCAGCTCGAGGATCCCGCACGCGCTGCAACAGAACCAGACCCAGTATGAACAACCCCGTAAGGGCCAGAAACGCGGGTCGTTGGTTGCCGTCGGCCCAGACGGTCACATAGCCGAACATCAGGGGGCCGATGACCGACGACGATTTGCCGCACAGCGCGTAGAAACCGAACATCCCGGCCTCCTTCCCCGCGGGAACCAGCGATGACAGGAACGCCCGGCTCGCCGCCTGGGTCGAGCCCAACCCCAGACCGGCCAGTACGGCCATTCCATAGAACAGCGTCGGGCTCTCGATGACGTAGGCGGCGACCCCCACGAAAATCCAGAGACCGAGTACGCCGTTCAGCACCCGCTTGGGGCCATACCGGTCGGTGGGCGTCGCCAAGGCGAACGCGCCGACCAGCGCCGACATTTGGACGATGAGAAAGAGCACGATCGTTCCTTGCTGGTCGAAGCCAAAGGTCTCGGTCGCCACCACCCCAGCCATCACGATGATCGTCAGCACACCGTCGATATAGAAGAAGAATGCGAAGAGAAAATTGCGCAACTCCTTGAGATCCCACACTTCTTTGACGATGGCCCGAAAGCTCGTGACACCCCACCTGGCCGCCTGCGCAATGCTCATGTCGGTCGGCTGATCTTTCGGCAGCACGAGGAACGCCGGCAGAGAGAACACCAGAAAGAAGCCGGCTACCAGAAACCACACCAGCTCGATGCGATCGCCCGCAAACGGAATCACCATCACGAGTCCCAGGGCCGAGCCAAGATAACCGACCCCGAAACCGAGACCAGAGACCCATCCCTGACGCTCGGGTGGGGCGATGTCGGGCAGATATGCGTTGTAAAAGACCAGCGAGCTCTCGAACCCCACGTTGGCGACGACAAACAGCAAGAAGCCCTGCAAGACCATCCCCTGGTCCAGCGTCGACATCATCGCCACTGCGACGAGGCAGATCGACGTGTAGGCGAGCATGAACTTCTTCCGGGCGCCGCCGCGGTCGGCGACCGCGCCCAGCAACGGCGACGACACCGCCACGATCAGCGCCGAGAGCGACACGGCTCGTCCCCACCAGAGTTCCCCCACGCCACCCTCGTCGCCAACGACGAACGTGATGAAGAAGACGGGAAAGACCGCGGTCGTCATCACCGCTGGATAGACGGAGTTGGCGAAGTCGAAGAGCGCCCACGCGCCCACGTGCTTCTTGTTCATGGCCGTCACCCTCGTCCAGGCGGCACGCGCACACCCACGGGACGTCTGTCATGAATCATGGTGAGGACAATAGCGTCCCGGGGAATCTGCGTCCACCCGAGGTGCAGGGACAGCGCGGACCACCGGGACGTGTACAATGCGCGCCGACACGATCAAGCGGCACCCGCTTCTGCCGTGCCCCCATCTGCATGATCTATCTGATTCGCCACGGTCAAACCGCGCTCAATGCCGCGCGGGTCGTGCAGCACCCCGACACGCCGCTCGACGCCATCGGCGTCCAACAGGCCGAGCGGCTCGGGGCTCGGATGGCCGAAGTTGGTCTGACCAGAATTCTCAGCAGCGACTACCCGCGCGCTCGCCGCACGGCAGCCGCGCTGGATGCCACCGGCACGATCCCGACGGAGCTGACCCCACTGCTACGCGAACGGGACCTGGGCGCGCTGGACGGGCATCCATATGCGGGTGTGGAGCACCAGTTCTTCGGACCAGACCATGACCCACCCGGGGGGGGAGGCCTGGCCCGCCTTCCTCGCGCGGGTCGCCCGGGCGTGGGCGCACGTCGGCTCGGTCGCCCGCGGGGGCACCGAGCGGGTCGCCGTCGTCACGCATGGCCTCGTGATCAGAGCGCTCACCGAGTTGCACCTCACCTACGGTGACGATGCGACGCAGCCCGTGCGGTTCCGCAACACGTCAGTCACCATCATCGACCCGACCCCGCCCTGGACGGTTCGACTGTCGGCCTGCGCCCGTCACCTCGAGCAAGGGCCCGCCACGAAACAACAGCGCCATTCTGGCCGCCGACACAGGACGCCCGGGTCACGCTCCGCTCTATACTTGGCACGACCACCGCGCGCAACCAGATTCTCGGGGGGCACCATGACGACAACACGACGACTCGCGACCGGCCTGGTCGCGCTTGGCTGGATACCCACACTCGCCTTCATCGGCGCGCACTGGGTTGGCGACACCCATGCCGCGGCTCAGGCACGGACGCCGATCAAGGTCACCCGCATGTTCACCGGCCCGGACAACCAGACCCATGCCGAGGAATACGACGTGCCGCTCGGGGAACTCCGGGGCGCCACGGAACTCTCGGAAACGGTCGACGTCACCAGCCTGCAGTTCCGCCGCACATCGCTGGACTACGACCTGCCGTTCCACACGGCGCCACGACGGCAGTATGTCATCACGCTGAGTGGCGAGAGCGAGGTGGAATTCGGCGACGGCACGAAGGTCAGGCTCTACCCGGGGCACATCCTGCTGGCCGAGGACACCACTGGCCAAGGGCACATCTCACGAGCTATCGGAACCGAGGATCGAATTTCATTGTTCATTCCGCTGGCTGACGAGTAGGACGCGGGGAGGGCGTTCCGGGCTTCAGGGCACGCGTCTCGCCTTCTGCCGCGAAGTTAACTACAGGTGGAAGGTTGGAGCAACGCATTGTTCTCGCGGCCCGGGACAGAACACCGGGCTGCATTCGAAGCACACGGAGACCGGACCCGCGAGGTCAAAGGACGTGCCGACACCCGACAACGCTATTGACGTCTCCACCCTGTTCGACCTGAGCGGAAAGACCGCACTGATCACCGGGGGCTCCCGCGGTATCGGCAAGATGATCGCGGAGGGCTATGTGCGGGCGGGCGCGACCGTCTATATCTCGTCCCGCAAGGCGATCGTCTGTAACGAGGTCGCCGCTACCTTATCGGCCCTCGGACCCTGCCACTCGCTGCCTGCGGATATCACCGACGACGCGGACCGGGCGCGGCTCATCGAGACGCTGGGGCAACGCATCGATCGGCTGCACATTCTGGTCAACAACGCGGGCGCCGCCTGGGGAGCGCCCTACGAATCGTTCCCCGAAGATGGGTTCCGCAAAGTGCTCGAACTCAACGTGACGGCCCTGTTCTTTCTGACCCGCGACCTCACGCCGTTGCTATCGGCCGGCGCCGTGCCCGACGACCCCGCCCGTGTCATCAACATCGGCTCGATGGACGGCCTCAAGATTCCGACCGTGCTGCAGACCGGCACGTTCTCGTATTCGGCCAGCAAGGCGGCGGTGCACCACATGAGCAAGGCGCTGGCTCTGGAATTGAGCCCACGCAATATCACGGTCAACGCGATTGCTCCGGGGTTCTTCGAAAGCAAGATGACGGAGGGGTCCCTCGACCGTTTCCGCGACGACATCGAACGGAACTGCCCGCTGGGGCGGATCGGACGTCCGGAAGAGATGGCGGGAATCGCGATCTACCTCGCCTCACGGGCCGGCGCCTATACAAACGGCGCCATCATCCCCATAGACGGCGGCACATCGGTAACCTAGGTTTTCCGACGAGGCGCCCGTCTGGCGGTGTTGCTTCGTCGGTCACAGCCCACCTGGCTGCTCCCTCCTCGCGCCTAGCCAGACAGACGCCTCGTCAGAAAACCGCCCCGTCGTTCTTCCGCGCCCTGCTAGGGTTTTCCGCAACCTGCGAGGGTCCCGCAACGGCGATCCGGCCCGCTAGCGGAGCAGAGCCCCCAGCTGCATGGCGAGACTGACGTCGCCTTCGACGCGTAGCTTCCCGGTCATGAATGCGACCCGTGGATTGATCTTCCCCTGCGCGATCTGGGCAAAATCATCCATAGTCACTTTGACCGTGCAGTCGGCGTCGCGGTCCTCATTGTCAACAACGGTTGGCGTGGCTTTGCCGTCGACCCGGACAACACCGTCGTCCTCGAAATCAAATTTCACGATGGCGGGAATCGGCGATTGCGTGCCAACGCGGCCCCGAATGCCCTCCGTGATCTCTTCGAGTGTCAAAAGTTTTCTCCGTGGCAATCGCCACAATTGCGGGCTCGCCGTATCCCGGCGGATAGCCGCGCCCTCGTCGGCCCCTGGAGGACCGAACTCGGCGTGGCTATCATAACGCCCGGGCCACAACCCGTGCGCCACGCCGATCCCAAAAAGAGAGCGGGGGCGTCCAGAGGCGCCGACGGCGCGCGGGAAACGTTGTCGCGGCGGCAACGCTGGCATACGCTAGTGACTCCATTGAGCGGTCGGACGGCGGCAGAATCACGGAGAGACGATGATCTATCGAAGCCCTTACCCTGATGTGGACATCCCGGACATCCCGGTCCAGGATTTTCTGTTCCAGCACGCGGCCAAGTACTCAGACAAGGCGGCCTTGATCGACGGGCCCACTGGACGGACCCTGACCTACGGAGAACTGGTGGCCGCGGTGCGGCGGACGGCGGCGGGGCTGGCCGGTCGCGGATTCGGCAAGGGCGATGTCCTGGCCATCTACAGTCCCAACGTACCCGAATACGCCATCGCGTTTTTCGCGGTCGCGACCGCGGGCGGGATCAATACCACCGTTAATCCGCTGTACAGGGCCGACGAACTGAACCGTCAGCTGCTCGGCAGCGGCGCCACGTTCCTGGTCACGGTGCCTCAGTGCCTCGACAAGGCGACCCAGGCGATCGCCGGCACCTCGGTACGGGAGATCTTCGTGTTCGGAGACGCTGACGGCGCCACGCCGTTCGCGGCGCTCGCCGACGGGGATGAGCCGCCACCGACGATCGAGATCAATCCACGAGAAGATCTGGTGGCGCTGCCGTATTCCAGCGGGACCACCGGCCTCCCCAAGGGCGTGATGTTGACCCACCACAACCTGGTCTCGAACCTCTGCCAGACCCATTCGGTCGAACAGCTCTCAGAGAATGAGGTCCTGATCGGGATTCTGCCGTTCTACCACATCTACGGGATGGTGGTGATCATGAGCGGGGCACTGCGGGCCGGCGCGACCATCGTCACGATGCCGCGGTTCGATCTGGAGCAGTTTCTGGAACTGCTGCAGACCCATGCGGTGACGATGGCGTACCTTGTCCCCCCCATCGTGCTCGCCCTGGCCAAGCACCCACTGGTCGACAACTACGACATCACCGCACTGAAGAACATCCTGTCCGGCGCGGCGCCGCTCCCGGAGCCCGTGGCCAAAGCCTGTATCGATCGCCACGGGCTGATGCTGCGCCAGGGGTATGGACTGACCGAGACCAGCCCGGTGACCCACGCGAACGGGAAAGACCGGGAGATCAAACACGACTCAGTGGGGGTCGCGTTGCCCAACACTGAATACCGTATCGTTGATCTCACCACCGGAGCAGATGCAGACAGCGACGCCGTGGGCGAGGTGTGGATTCGCGGGCCGCAGGTAATGAAGGGGTATCTGAACAACCCCGAGGCCACCAACGACATGCTCGACGCTGACGGCTGGCTGCACACCGGCGATATCGGGCGGGCCGACGCCGACGGGTATCTGTTCGTGGTCGACCGCGTCAAGGAGCTGATCAAGTACAAAGGACTCCAGGTGGCCCCGGCGGAACTCGAAAGCGTGATTCAGGCGCATCCCGCGGTGGCCGACGTGGCCGTCATCCCGGTGCCCGACGTCGAAGCGGGTGAGATTCCCAAAGCGTATGTCGTGCAGATACCGAACGTCGCGGTGACCGCCGAGGCGATCATGGCCTACGTCGCCGACCGCGTGGCGCCACACAAAAAGGTCCGCGCCGTCGAATTCATCGACGCGATTCCCAAGGTCGCGTCCGGAAAAATCCTACGACGAGAGCTTCGGGACCGGGAACGCGCGGCGCGCGAGGGTGCACGACCCGGCTCCGTCTGAGGTCTACTCCCCTTACTCCACCAACCGAAACGCGAGCAGTTCGCCCGCCTGGCCGCCGCCGCTCGTGGCGACGACGATGTATTGCGCGCCCTCGTGCATGTAGGTCATTGGCGAACCGGACACCCCGATCGGCATGAACACCTCTCCGACCTCCGCGCCGGTGACCTTGTCGTAGGCGCGCAGCATCGCGCCACGCTCGCCGGACGGGGTCGTGAACGTCCCGGGCTCACCGGCGATGACCAGCGTCTTGGTGATCAGGGTACCGACGCGACCGATCCGGCCGGTCCGAGGAATGTCGAGGCCCTGTAGGTCGGGGTGCTCCCGCACGTTGTCCGGGGTCTCACCGTGAGCGATTTGCCACAGGATGTCGCCCGTCTTGAGATCGATGGCGCTGATCCGTCCCCATGGTGGCTTCACGAGGGGCAAGCCCCGGATGGTCAAGGCGCGATCGCGGGGCGCCACGCCGGCCGGGTTGCCGCGGATGAAGTCCATATCCGACCGCTCGGGATCGTTGACCAGCCCGAGAGACACCATGTTCGTGAAGGAGTACTGGTAGAAGATACCGGTTTCCGGGTCAACCGACCCGCCGGGCCAGTTCGTGCCGCCGCCGGTCGAGGGCAGCATCAGCGTGCCGTACGACCCATCGGGGTCGGCGACAACGGGCGGGGTGAAAATTGGTCCCATCCCGAAGTTCGAGACCCGCTCCAGCGCCTCGGCCCGTAGCTCAGGGGTGAAATCGATCAGGTCGTCTTCGCTCACACCCTGTCGGTCGTAGGCGGGTGGCTTGGTTGGAAACGGCTGGGTCAGAGCCAGCAGTTCACCCGGCACGTCAGACGGCGGCATCGATCGCTCCTCGATCGGCCAGATCGGTTCACCGGTCTCCCGGTCGAGCACATACAGCCAGCTTTGCTTGCTCGGCTGGGCAATCACTTTCGTGATGCCGGGACGGCCCTCGATTTCCACGTCGACCAGCACCGGGGCGCAGGGGAAGTCCCAGTCCCAGACATCGTGATGAATCGCCTGGAAGTGCCACAACCGCTCGCCGGTCTCGAGATCGACCGCCACGATGCTGTCAGAGAACAGATTGTCGCCGTGCCGATGGCCTCCGTAGTAGTCGTTCGTGGGCATCTCGGTCGGCAGATAGACGATGCCGAGCTCGAGGTCGACGCTGATCTGGCCCCAGACGCCGTTGTTCCCGGTATACCGCCACGATTCGTTGAGCCAGGTGTCGTTGCCAAATTCGTCACCACCGGGAATCGTGTGGAAGATCCACTTGCGTGTGCCGGTGTCGGCATCGAACCCGCGCACGTAGCCCTTCGTGTTCCGCATCGACTCGGGCGCGCTCCCCGGCACATGCGCGGCCCCGACGATGATGGTGTCGCCGGCAACGAGGGGTGTGGCATGGAGACCGATCTCGCCGGCAATCGGGTCGATGTCCTGATCCATGTTCTGCATCAGGTCGACGATGCCGTCGGTGCCGAAGCTCGGGATTCGCTGTCCCGTGACGGCATCGAGCGCGATCATTCGGTAGCCGGGCGTAACGTAGATGATCTGCCCGCTCCCACCGTTGTCGCGATACGCCAGACCGCGACCGGAGAGCCGACGTGGCGCTTCGTCCGCCCGCTCGCCTTCGTCCAGGCGATGCATCCACAGATACTCGCCAGTACCCGCGTCCACCGCGACCACGGACCGCCGGGTCCCCACGGTGGAGTAGACCACGCCACCAACCATCAACGGCGTGGACTGGAAGTTGTACTCGGGCACGGGACCGAAGTTGTCGGTCTTCATCCGCCAGACCAGCTCCAGGTCGCTGAAGTTGTCGGCCGTGATCTGATCGAGTGGCGAGTAGCGCGTGTTGGCCTCGTCACCGCCATAGTGCCGCCACTCGCCGTCCCGTGCACCGGGCTGGGCCACGGCCGTCGATGTGACGCCCCCGAGCACCAGGCAGACACACAACGCTCGCGTGAACCGACAACTTCGTTGGGTCATCTCTCAACCTCCCGTGTCGACGAACAGTCCACCGGAAACCCGCGACACACGCCGTGGTCGACCGGCCTACCCGCCGTAGCCTCGGCGAAGGCGGGCTACTGGATCGTCCCACCGGTGTTTAACCGAATCCGGTACAACCCAGTGCGTCCGGTCATATACAAGGTGTTGCCGTCGTCGCCCCAACCGGCATTGGCCGGCACTTCGTCGGGCTGAATCGAGCCCAGGTGCGTGCCGTCCGGACTGATCACCCAGATGCCGCCCGGGCCCGTCGCGAACAGGTTGCCGTCACGGTCAATCGTCATCCCGTCGGCGGCGCCGGGGGCTTCCACGTCGTTGACGTCGTAGAACACCCGCCCCGGCCCCAGCGTGCCGTCAGCCAAGACGTCGTAGGCGTACCACACCTTGTTGGCCCCGTCGGAGTTGGCCACGTAGAGCGTCGCCTCATCCGGCGACAACGCGATCCCGTTCGGCGCGGTCTGATCCGCGAGCCGGGTGAGCGTCCCATCAGGGCTCAGCCGAAAGATGCCGTTGAAGTCGAGCTCCTTGTCCGGGTCGTCGTTCCCTTCCCGAAGCCCGTACGGGGGGTCCGTGAAGTACAACGCGCCGCTCGAGTGATACACCGCATCATTCGGACTGTTCAGGCGCTTCCCCTCAAACCGGTCGGCGAGCACCGTGACGCTGCCGTCAGCCTCGATGCGTGATATCCGCCGGTTCCCGTGCTCGCACAGAATCAGCCGGCCCTCTCCGTCGATCAGCAGCCCGTTCGAACCGACGGAGCGACCATCAGAATCGCCATCGAAGACCGGATCCATGAAATCGCTGGCTCCCGCGGTCGGGGACCATTTCCGGATCACGTTGTTGGGAATGTCGCTGAACAGCAGATACGGGTCCGGATCGCCTCGCCGGACCCAGACCGGCCCCTCGGTGAACCCGTAGCCATCGGCCAGTTTCTCGATGACCGCATCAGCCGGCACCAAGGCATCGAACGCGGGGTCGACGCGCACGACCGTCCCGGCGCTGTCCGCGGGCTCGGCCGCCATCGGTTCGGGCTCCGGTGTCGCCTCTTCCACCGGAGCCGGGGACCCGCACGCGACCACGCCGACGGCCGCCATCACGACACCGAGATACCATCGCTTCACAGTTCAATCCCTCCGCCAGCGGCGAGGCTGGTGCCTCGCTCAGAGTCACCACACTACACGCCGGCCGCGACGGCCGGCACGATTTCCTGTTCCATCAGGTCGTAGAGCGCTGCCCGATGCGCCCGGAGCTCAGGGCCAGGGTTCGGTGACGATGTCATCACCGTCACGAGTCGCAGATCCGGCACGACGTAGATGAACTGACCGCCGTACCCCCACGCGTAGAACGCATCGTGCCCGTCCACCTCACGTACCCACCAGCCGTAGCCGTAGGACCGCTCCGGCCTCCAGTCGCGGGTCGCGTGCGTGCGCACCGACGTGTGGACCCAGTCTTCGGACACGATTTGCCGGGTACCGACGCGACCACAATTGAGATACATCTCACCAATGGCGAGCATGTCGCGCGGGGTCATGGACATCTCGTTGCCACCGAACAGAATGCCCTGTGGATCCGCCGTCCATCGAGGCACCGAGATGCCCATCGGTTCGCCGAGATAGCGTCGCGCGAAGCGATGGGTGTCCATCCCCGACGCTTTGGTAATGATGGCCGACAGCAGGTGGGTGCTGCCGGTGCTGTAGATCATCTGGGTGCCTGGAACGGCCACCAGAGGACGGGTCAACACGTGTCTCACCCAGTTCCCACTCTGGACCCACCGCCCGTAATTGCGGTTGCTGGTGGTCTCGAGTCCGGCCCGCATCGTGAGCAGATCCTCAACCGTGATCTGCTCTTTCGCCGGGTCGTCCAGATACTCGGGAAAGAACTGGTCAATCGGCGTGTCCACGCTGTCGATGTGGCCCTGGTCGAGCGCGATGCCGACCAGCAGCGAGATGATGCTCTTGGATGCCGACTTCATGTTGGCGGCGCGATGGGCGGCGGCACCGTTGAAGTACTGCTCGATCTGGAGACGACCATCCACTGACACGAGGAGCGACCGCATCCGAGGGAGCTGCGCGACCCGTTCGACCGCCGGATCGAGGACGGCCGCGGTCTCGACGGTCGCACGGGCGGCCACGACCGGGTCCCATCGCATCGACGCCAGCCCCCCGACGACGAGGACGGGCAGCGCGACGATGAGCGTGCGATGGCAAAGCCTCAGAGGTCGCATCTGATGAACCGTTCCACAGACTAGTGGCCTAGCAGCCCGACTGCCTTGGCGTAGTCACCCAGAATGAGCCGAGCCTGGCGTCCCTGGGTCATGGCGCCGACGCGCCGACGCATGCCACGGGCTACCCCGAGGCCCAGGCCCACCCACAGCAGCACGATCGCCCACTCCTCAGGCCATGCCAGCGCGGACGGACTGCCCGGCAAGTAGAGGAGGATGAAGAACCCCGTGGTCAAGACTGCGAGCCATCCTACCACCGCCGGCGCCGGCGTTCGATAGGGGCGGGGCAGCCCAGGATGCCGCCGCCGGATGACCAGAAACGACACCGCGACCAGCAGATAGGCTACCACCGTGGCCAGCGACCCGGCGTCCACCAGCCAGACGAGCGCCGGCCGCCCCATCCACGGTGCCGCCGCCGTCACCAGCGTCAGTGCCGCCACCACCGCCACCGGAGATCCATGATGCGGATGCAGGCGAGCGAACACCGGGGGCAGCATGCCACCTCTGGCCATGGCGAACAGCAGTCGCGAGGCACCGATGAAGAACGCGTTCCAGCACGTCACGATCCCAAGTAGCCCGCCCACCACGAGCACACGACCCGCCCAAGGGCTCCCGTAGACCGCGGTCATCGCGTCGGCCGTCGGCAACGCGCGGGTGGCGAGCCCTTCGGCCGGCAATGAGACACCGACCGTCCACTGCACGAGTCCATACCAGCCCAGCGCCATGACGATCGACAGGATGATGATGCGGCCCACGGCTTTGAGCGGAATGTCGATGTCTTCGGCGATCTGGGGGATGACGTCGAACCCCACGAACAGGAACGGCGTCATGATGACGACGCTCAGCACTCCCTCCCAACTGGTCACGTAGGGAACCAGATTGGCCGTATCGCCCCTGACGACACCCGGCACAAAGAACGCGATCCCCACCAGCAGCAGACCGCCAGCAGCCACGGTCTGGGCGAACGCCGCAAACCGGATGCCGAAATAGTTGACGAGACCGATCGCCAGTGCCCCGCCCACGCCGACCAGGACCCATGACAGGTGGACGTCCCAGCCGGCCACTGTGTAGAGATACCCGACCTCGAACCCGGGGACGAGGTAGCTGACCACCGTGGGCAGCGCCACCGCCTCGAAGGCGCACACGGCGACATAGGCCAGGACCAGCGTCCAGCCGCAGACAAACGCGCCGAGGGGCCCGAGACCGACAAAGGTGAAACTGATCTCTCCGCCGGCCCGCGACAACGCGGCCGTCAACTCCGCATAGGTCAGCCCCACGAGCCACACCATGACGGCGCCCGCCGCGAAGGCCAGAATCGAGCCGAGTGTGCCCGCCCGGACGATCATCTCGCCGGCCAGTACCACCCAACTCCACCCGACCATGGCCCCGAAGGCGATGGCCAGGACATCGCGACGACCGAGAATCTTGCGAAACTGAACCGCGGAGTCTGACATCCGGCCGACCTGCTGCACCCTGTTACCGCTCGTAGACGACGGCGCCACCGAGAATCGTCATCTCGATCTCGGTGTCCAGGGTCCGACCCGGATCGATGGTCAACAGGTCCTGGGACAACACCACCATATCGGCCAACTTGCCGGTCTCGAGGCTGCCCTTGTCGTCCTCTTCGAAGGTGAGATGCGCGGCGAGCCGGGTGTAGCCCACGATCGCCTCCGGCATGGTCAGCGCTTCGCCGGGGCCCACCACGGCGCCGCTCATCCCCTTCCGGGTGACGGCGGCATACAAGCCAACCATCGGCCCGATCGGCAGGATGTCGCTGCCCAGCGCGACAAACACGCCGTGACTCATTGGCGACCGGAGCGGATTGTTGGTCTGATACCGCTCGCCGTCGAGATGCTCGGCGTAGCGGCCCTCGAGCGTGTAGGTGAAGTTCGGCTGCTGGGCAATGTGGCTGTTGTGGGTCGCCATCTTCTGCATGGTCTCGGCCGGCGGCCGCACCGTGAAGTGATTCAGATAGTGACGATGGTCGGTGCGAGGCGACTCCTCGATGATGCGGGACCAGACGTCGACCGTCATCTTGATCGCGGCATCCCCGATGGTGTGGAAGCCCATCTGCCAACCCCGGTCATGGGCCGCCTTCGAGATTTCGTAGAGTCCCGCCTCGTCAATCAGCGCGCCGGTGCCGAAGTACCCGGGCTGTCCCTTGTAGGACTCGAGCGTCCAGGCCGCGGCCCCGGTATAGCCGCCGTCCACAAAGAACTTCATCGGCCCGACCCGCAGCCACTGGTTACCGTCGCCGGTCGTCCGCCCGAAACGATCGAGCATGGCAATGGCCCGCTCGGGGTTCGGCGGCACCCGCAACTGCACCGCGGCCCGGGGCAACTCGCCTGCGAACTCCTGATAGACCGACTCCCAATCGCCGTATCCGCGCTGCCCGACCCCGGCCTGGATAAACCTGGTAATACCCAGCCTGAGCAACCCGCGAAGATTCTCGACAAAACTGACACGCAGTTCTTCGGGGGTGGCGTCCGGCACCAGCCGCCGGGCCATCCCTTGCGCGCCTTCCCGCAAGATGCCGTTCATCCGCCCCTGGTCATCGACTTCGATGATGCCGCCAGGCGGTGTGTCGCTCTCCGGGGTCAAGCCGGCCGCCTCCAGCGCCAGCGAACTGGCCACGGAGCTATGGCCGCCGGCCCGGGTCAGCACCACCGGGTTCACCGGAGCCGCGTCGTCCAGGTCCCAGCGCAACGGCCGACGCTGTTCCGCAAGCTCGTCCTCCGACCAGCCATAGCCGGTGATCCACTCGCCGGACCCGAGCTGCTCCGCCTTCCGGGTGACCCGCGCCTTCAACTCCGACATCGTCTCCAGGCCGGACAGATCGACCCAGCGTTCCGGGTCGCCGCTGATGTGAATGTGGGTGTCGATGAACCCGGGCACGACCAGCTTGCCACTAAGATCGATGGTCCGCTCTGCCCGGTACTGCTCGCGGAGGGCATCCCACCCGAGCGCCACGATCCGGCCGTCGCGCACCGCCACAGATGAGAACGTCGACAGACGTACGTCGGCGGTGAAGATCTTGCCGCTATGCAGCAGCAGATCTACTGGCTCTTGGGCCCCCACCGGCCGACCAGAGGCGACGAGTGCGCAGGCAAGGCACGCCACCGACAGGCGTCTGGAGAGCGTCATGGTCATGTCAGGCTAGGCGAACGGATTCTCGTCCGCGCTAGGCCCGTAGATCGACGGCACCGGCACATCGAGCAATCGCAGATAGACCGAGAGCTGCCCGCGATGGTGATACCAGTGATTGAGCATGACGGCGCGCAACCAGCCAATACGCGGCACCGACATCAGCGTCTTGTCCCCGGCCACAATGGACCAGCCTCTCCATCATGGCCGCGTCGTCGAACCCGCTGACGATCTGCTTGGCCTTCGCGATGCTCTCGTCGAGCGCCGACAGCACCTCGTCCGAAGATGTGGGATCCGGCTGGTCGAACGACTCGGGCGCCGGAGACGGGTTTGGCACGGACATCCCGGCGACGTTCCCGGGGACCTGGGCGACGTGCAGGGCAAGCCGCCCGAGCGACATCGACTTGTCATGCGGTTTCCACGCCAGCTTGTCCGCCGGCACCCGCTCCAACACGCGACGAGTCGTGGCGGCTTCCTGTTCGAGTTCTGCGATCAGCGCGTCGGCAATGGCCATGTAGGGCTCCCTCTCGATGTAGGTCGTGGCCCGTGGTGACGGCTCCGATCAGACCTGTATCCGCAATCGCTGTCAACCCCTCGTCCCGAGACGGCGTGCGTTATGATCGACCGCCTCGACTCGGGATTCTGCCCGCGATCGCGGCCGATCTATGAAGACCACACAGCTACCACTCGACGGCGTCATCCTCATCGAGCTCGACCTGCATGGCGACGAGCGCGGTTTCTTCATCGAGCGGTTCAATGTGGACCGCTTCCGGGCCAACGGGCTCCCCTGCGAGTTCGTGCAGGACAATCACTCGCGGTCCAGACCGGGCGTGCTCCGAGGGTTGCACTACCAGCACACGCCGGCCCAGGGCAAGCTGGTGGGATTGACCCGTGGGCGGGTCTGGGATGTCGTCGTCGATATACGGCCGAACTCGCCGACCTTCGGCCAGAGCTACGGCACCGAGCTGACAGACATGAACGGCAAGCTGCTCTGGGTGCCGCCTGGCTTTGCGCACGGCTTCTGCGTGCTTGGAGACACGCCGGCCGACATGCTCTACAAAGTGGACGCCGCCTACAATCCCCAGGGCGAGGCTGGCATCCTCTGGAACGATCCGGCGCTGGGCATCGAGTGGCCGATCAGCGAACCGATCGTGTCGGCCCGGGATCAGACGATGCCGACCTTCGCCGAGCATCGTGCGGCACAGACCACGACGTCGGGACGCACCGGATAGTCAACCACCCCTATTCGTAGTACGCGGGCGACTTCTCCAACCGCGCGTAGGCGGCGCTGTCGTGCTCGATCCACAGCCTGGCGCCGGTCTCCGACAGGAAGTCTTCGACGAGGTCCATCGACTCGATCGTCTGTGCTTCATCGAAGTTGAAGGTGGGGACCCGCTTGAGGAGCCGACTCTCGGGGAAGTGGTAGAGGTCGCCACTCAACACGATCGGTCCCGGGTCGGAGAGGTTGACGAACAGCACCTGGTGCCCGGGTGTGTGGCCTGGCGCCGACTTAATCACGACGGTCCCGTCGCCGAACACGTCGTGGTCCCCGTCGAGGATTACCGTCTCCGCTGACTCCAGGTCGGCGTAGAGGCTCCGGTCGAAGAACCCCTGGACGTCGCCGAACGCCGCCTCGTGCTCAAGACGCTGAACCAGCCACGTCGAGCCGGCGAACAGGTTGGCGTTGCCCGCATGGTCATAGTGCATGTGCGAAAGGGCCAGATAGGTGACGTCGGACGGCGTCAGACCGAGTTCTTCCAGTTGCACGGCCAGCGTCCTGGTGACGGTGGTCACCGTCCCGTTCTCCTGCGTGTGGGGCGAACCCTCAGCCAGATCATCGGAAAGCCCCGCGTCCCACAGCAGCCGCCCATCCGGATGCTCGATCAAGTAACACGGCACCGACAGCTCGAGCGTCGACACATCGTCCGCCGTCAGCGAGAACCGGCCGGCATCGGCCACCACGAGCGTGCCGCAGTCAAAAACGTAGAGCCGGACCGAGGCCGGCGCGCTCACGACGTCGCCTTCCGCCGGGGCGCCACCCGCGGGGACCGACTGGTCGCCACCCGCACAGGCAAGGGTGAGGGACACGACACACGCGACGAGGACACGGTGGAACGGGATAGGCATGGTCACTCCTGACTCTCGTTGAACGCCCCGAGCATCGCCCTTCCGTCCGAGCCTGGTGTCCTCGGCCAGCAACACCTCGCTCATCCCACCACGGCCGTGGCTCTCGAGGATGCGGCAGCGAGGGATGTCGGTCATCTGCAGCTACCGGCTATCGCACGCTGGGCCAGGCGCCCCCGATGCGTCCCTCATGGAATTGGAGTGCGCCGGCGGCCAGCGCGTTCTTCAGAATCGTAGGCGTCCCGGTGAACAGATCGCCATCGGTGCGCAGAACGGCTGTGCCAGCCCTGTCGGCAGGCAGGCACGCCACGATCGTCCGTGCGTCATCGAGGGCCGCGTGCCAACGTCGCGAGAGCGCGTCTGCTTGCGGTGTCTCGCCCTCGAAGGCCAGCGTATCGATCTCTGGCTGTGCGTAGCGCGAGGCCCGGCCGGCGTGAGCCAGAATGCCCGCCGGCGTGAAACCGGGGTCCTTGCCGCAGGCGGCCCAGGCCAGGTAGCCCAGTGGCTGAAGGGACCGATCGCATTCGATGACGTCGACCCAATCCCGAGACTCCGTCCGGCCGATGAGCGCCAGCACCTTGTTGGTGGCCAGATCGAAGGGATGGAGCGCAAGTCCGAGCTCATCGTGTTCCACGAGCGGAAAGAAGCGAAACGCGCTGTCACGCACCCACTCCACCTGGAGCGCCTCGCCATCGCGCGTAACGGCGGCCTCGACGAAGCCTGGCCGCTCGCGCTGCGCTCGTACCGCGTATCCCGCCGATTCGAGCAGCCGCCGATCGTCATCCCACGACTGCGATACCGCTTCGGTTGTATCGTGGAAAATGTCTAGGTCACGTGAGATGCGCTGCGCGGCGAGTGCCAACGTGAGGGCGACGCCTCCCGCGATGTAGCTCTCGCCGGAAGTCCGGCGGCGGTCGGCTAGGAGCCGGCAGACGTCGCGTTGGAACGAGGTGAGAGCCATTGGCGCACCGCGGTGACCCGGCGAAACGCGTCGAGGTCGCCGTACTGCTCGATCAGCCGGAACACGCGCTCCACCTCGTCCGGTGCCTGCGGATAGTAGTCGGTCCGCAGGAACCACAGGCACTGGGTCCGGTAGCGGTCCACTAGCTCCCGAACGGCCACGGCGGCGCGTTCCTCGACCATGGCCATATGGTAGCCGATGCGTCCGGCCACCCGAAGCCGGTCCGAAGACCAGCGGCCGACCCCAAAGCGCTGATCGCCCCCGGCGTCCGGCGCCTTGTTGTGCGAGACGCGAAATTATAGCGTGGAGGAACCGTGACAACTGGCGACCTGCTCACCCGCCTCGCGATCTGGCTGGCGTTGAGCCTCTACGTATCCTCGCAGGCGGCCCGATTGTCGCGCACCGGCCGTTGGTTGTCGGCCGCCGGCTTCGTACTGTTCGCCGCTCATGTTGTCCTGGCGTTCGCCGTGCACTACGGCTGGAGTCACGGGACAGCCCTCCGAGAAACCGCGGCGCAGACCGAGGCGCTGACCGGCGTGCGCACCGGCAGCGGCCTGTACGTGAACTATCTGTTCGGACTGACCTGGCTGGCGGAACTCTGTTGGTGGACCCGAGCCGAGACGAGTTACCTGAACCGCCCAGGCTGGGTCGAGCTGACGGTGCGCGCTTTCTTCCTGTTCATGATCGTCAACGGCGCCGTCGTCTTCGTGGGCGAACCGCAACGCTGGCTGGGCATCGCGCTGGTGGGGATCCTGGTCTACGCCTGGCGGCCCGGAGCGGCGGCAAGACGCTCGTAGACGGCGAGCGCGGCCGTGGTCATCTCGCCGGTCGTGTAGCGCTCGCGGACGGCGGCGGCGGCCTTTTGGCCCAGGTCGGAGACGCGTCCGCGATCCTCGGCGAGTTGACGCAGCGTCTCCTCGAGTTCGGCAAGATCCTCCGGGGCGACCAGCACGCCTCCACCCGTCCGCTCCAACAGCTCGGTGTAGGAGCCGCGGCGAGGCGCCACGACGGGGACGCCACACGACATCGCCTCGATCAGAGACATCCCCTTGGGATCGTCGTAGATCGCCGGCACGACGAACAGGTCGAGCGACTGCAGGAAGCGGACTTTGGCATCCAGATCGAGCTCGCCTCGATAGTGAATTTCGCTCCCGAGCCCCCACCCCCTCACCTCGCGCTCGATCGATTGCCAGTATGAGAGATGCTCGCCACCCAGGTAGCCGGCCACCTCGATACGACAACCCCCCAGCGCGCCCCGCTCGCGCAGGTTGCGATAGGCGTCGACGAGCAGATGCAGCCCTTTCTCTGGGGCGATGCGACCCAGGTAGCCCAGGGTGAACGGCGACGACGATTCACCGACTGCGGGCACGAACGTGTCGGGGTTCACACCGAGCGGGACGACGTTCATCTTGGCCCCCGGGATGCCTAGATACTGCGTCATGCGGCCCGCGTAGTAGTCGCTCACCGCGACAAACGAGTCCACCTCAGAGAGGTGCGACTGAATCAGCTGCTTCGCTCTCGAGCGATACGGCTCGAGGAGCCCCTCCATGAAGATGTCCTCACCCTGCAACGTGCAATTGATCGGGCATCCCAGCGCCTCTTTCAGAGGGCCGGCGATGGCGATCAGCATGGAGTTGGAAATATCGAGCACGTCGGGGCGCGGCTGGTCTTTCAGCCAGTGCACCAGCTTGTCGAGTTCTTTCCGCTGATGGCCGTGGGCGCCCTCGAGCACCGACACGGTCAGGGACCCCAGGTGTGTCGGACTGGTCCCGACGGCACGACCGGCCACGGTCCGAAGGAGCCAGGGCGACTCCCACAATCGGTCAATCAGCCAGGGGGTCTTGCGAAACAGCGAGACATGCTGCTCGAGATAGACGCTGATGCCGCCGAAGAACACCCGAGGCTGGCTGACGTTGGTCTCGTCGGTCCGGGTCGGGGTGTAGAGCGGCAGCAAGGTCACGTCGTGACCGCGACCGCTCAATGCGGTCGCCAGCGCGTTGTCGCGGAGACAGCTGCCGCAGTACATCCCCCCCGCGCCGGCTGTAATGTAGGTGATTTTCACGTCTGACTGCGCTCCGCAGCCGCTGATTATAGCCGCGACACGCGGGTCAATCCGCGGCGATGCAATACAGCGCCCGCGCGCCGCGGAGATACAGCTCACCGTCGACCACGGCCGGCGACGCGTCGAACTGGTCGTCGAGCGTGTTGGTGGCCAGAATCTCGAGCGTCGGCCCCGTGCGCAACACCACTGTGGTCCCCTCTCGGCTGGTCACGTAGAGCCGGTCGTCAGCGACCACCGGCGACGCATACACGCTGCGAATGCCCGGGAGACGCTCGGGACCGTAGTGGCGTGCGCCCGTCTCGGTGTCGAAGCTGGACAAGATGCCGTTGTTACTCTTCAACAGATACAGCAGACCGTCGTGCACCACCGGCGACGGCACGTACGGCGTATCACGATCCAGCGACCACCGCACGGCGTCGGTGCCGGCAATGTCTCCGCGCGCTTGCGCCAGGTCGATCGCGGCGAGGCGGTTCCCGCGGAAACCGCTGGTCACGAACACCACACCATCGGCCGACACCGGAGACGGAATGGCGTTGAGGGTCACCCCCTCGTCCTCCCAGACGAGGCGGCCGGTCGCGACATCGTAGGCCCGGACCGCGCCGGTGGCGCTGGTCACGACCTGCGCCCCGTCCTCCACCTCGACGACAAGCGGCGTGGTCCAGGAGGTCATCTCGTCGCGCGGCGTTCGCCACTGCTCGCGCCCGGTTCGCTTGTCGAACGAGACAATGAACGAGTCGCCTTCGTGGTCCCACAGGACGATGAGTCGATCTTCATAGAGCACGGGCGAGGCGCCCTCGCCAAAGCCCATGCGGATGCGCATGTCACCCAGGTCGGTCTCCCAGAGCGGAATGCCGTCAAGGTCGTAGCAGTAGAGTCCGCGTGAACCGAAGAACGCGCACAGCACCTCCCCATCGGTCACCGCCGACGGGGAAGCCCAGGTGCCGGTCTGATGCCGACCCTCGTGGGGCAACTCCTCGTGAGTCACCCGCTTCCAGACGACGTGTCCGTCACGTCGATCGAGCGCCATCACGACAAATTGCTGGCCACGCGACGCCCCAGTGCCACCCATGAACCGTCGCCGAAGGCGCGAAAACACCCCGTCGGAGGAGGACACCTCGTCGCCCACCGGTACCGCCGTCAGCACGAACACCCGGTCACCCCAGATGACCGGGCTCGCCGACCCCAGGCCCGGGATCTCCGCCTTCCACCGAACGTTTGACGTCTCGCTCCACGACGTCGGCGGGTCGGCGTGTGGCGCCGCGCCGGTGCCGTGTGGTCCGCGCCATTGGGGCCAAAACCGTTCGGTATCCGGCGGGGTCTGGGCCGCCACCGGGAGCGCGGCACACGCCGACAGACACAACACCAACATGGCACTCCGACGCCATTGCAAGCCCACGACTCGTTTCATATCACCCCCGGCAGCCTTCCGCGCCGTAGTATAGGATCTCGTTCATGATGACATTGATTCGTGCGATCTCTCCTGAACTAGTGGCCGCCTCCCTGGTGGTTGTCGTATTCGGCGCGGCGGCGGCGGCGCAAAGCTTGCCGGCACCGGACGATGTCGCGGCGCCCCCCGAGGACGCCGAAACCACCGCGTCCGGGCTGGCGCACAAGCTGCTCGAAGCGGGCACCGGCACCCAGCACCCAGGCGCCAGCGACTATGTTGTTGTCCACTATTCCGGCTGGCTGACGGACGGCACCATGTTCGACAGTTCCGTCACCCGGGGGGAGCCAGCCAGATTCCCACTGGATGGCGTGATTTCAGGCTGGACCGAGGGACTGCAGTTGATGGTGCCGGGTGAAAAACGCCGGTTCTGGATTCCGGCCAACCTCGGCTACGGCAGCGGTGGACGTCCCCGCATCCCGGGAAACTCGATGCTGGTGTTCGATGTCGAGCTGAGATCCATCGGATAGCCCAGGGCTGGTCAGGGCCGGTGCGGTCGGGCGCCGGGAGCGGGCATCTCGGTCCGCGAACCGGTCGACGCGCTGAACTCTCCTCACCTTGGCCCCCAGAGCGCTTGGCACGGGCTAACGGATGCCTCGTCCCGACACCGAGGGAAAAGCGAGCGCGGAGCTGATCCCAGACCCGGGCTAAAACTCCGCGCCCGTGCACCCTTCTCGCCGGCGGCACCGCCACCACCCCGGCTCGTCTCCGACGGTTCGCGGACCGAGATGCCCGCTCCCACCGCCCGCCCAAAGTGTCCAACAAGCAACCGCCCCGGGGGGGGGCACCTCGTCCGGAAAGCAAGGGGGTTTTCTGACGAGGCGTCTGTCTGGCTACGCGCGAGGAGGGAGCAGCCAGGTGGGCTGTGACCGACGACGCAACACCGCCAGACGGGCGCCTCGTCGGAAAACCTAGTCGAGGATGGCGCTGTAGACGGCTACCTCGAATTTGTCGGTCAGTTGTGACTGATTGTTCGGGTAGAGCTGGGTCATGATGATCGCCACCAGCTGCTCTTCCGGATCGACCCAATAGACGGTATTGAAGACCCCGAGCCAGCCGAACGCGCCCTCGGACCGCGGTCCCCCGGTCGCGCCACGCTCCCCGGAAATCGAAAACCCCAGCCCGAAACGTTGTCCGCCCGGAGGCACCCCGAGACCGACCAAGTGATCGCGGGTCATCAACTGGACTGTGCGGCGCCCCAGGATGCGCTTCCCCTCCAGTTCTCCGCCGTTCAGCAGAGCCAGAAGAAAACGCGCGTAGTCTGAAATCGTCGACGTCAGCCCGGCGCCACCCGAAAAATATCCTTGGGCCTCGCCATACGGATACCCGGCCGAGTAGATGGTTCGCTGATCGGGACTGACGACCGGGTCCTCTGTCACTTTCACGATGCCGTCACCCAGCGGCGAATAGATGGCCGCGAACCGGTCCGACTCGGAGGGGCTCTTGTAGAACGCGGTGTCGACCATCCCCAGGGGGTCGAAAATCTCCGCCGCCATGTACTCGGCGAGCGTCTGGCCGGTGACGACCTCGATCACGCGTCCCAGCACATCCACGCCGAGGCTGTAGGTAAAGCGCTCGCCCGGCTGATGCAGCAGCGGCAGTGCCGCCAAACGGTCGACCATGTCGCCGATGGTGCCGTCAGCCTGACTCAGCCCATCAGTGATATTGGCGTCGATATACCGTGCGGCCAACAGTGGCGGGGCGAGAAACCGGTAGCTGAGACCGGAGGTGTGCGTCAGCAGATGCCGAATCGTGATCGGGCGACGCAACGGCTCGAGTGTGGCCTCTCCGCCGTCGGGGGCTCGGGTCAGCACCTGCATCTCGCCGAAGGCGGGCAGATATCGCGACACCGGATCGTTGAGCATCAGCTCACCCGACTCGTAGAGCTGCATGGCGGCCACGCTGGTGACCGCCTTCGTCATGGAGGCAATCCGGAACAACGTGCCCGTCTCCATCGGTGCCTGCCGCTCGACATCGCGCCACCCCACCGCCTCGAGATGCGCGACCCTCCCGAGCCTGGCCACGAGGGTCACGGCGCCCGACACTTCCTGTCGGTCCACCGCGTCCTCCACCAGCAGGTTGATCTGCTCGAGACGGACCGGCGAGAGCCCGAGCTGCACCGCCGGCGCGGTCGGGAGTTCCTGCGCGGCGAGCCCGTGGCTCACCAGCACCAGCAGGGTAACGACAAACAGTCTGACAGTCATGATCGATCTACTGGTCGGCGAACAGGGAACGCTGGTCGTCGGCAATCGCTTCGAGACCCGGCAAATGTTCCGGGAGCAGGTAGCGGTCAGCGACCAGCTGCTCGCCGACGGTCAGATACCGAGCCTTGTAGTCGGCAAATCCGTCATAGCGTTCGGTGACCGCCGCCCGCGGATCTTGGGTTCGCGTCCGTTCTTCGGCGGTGGCTGGAAACGGAATGCGGCTTCCGTTCAGATCCAGTAGCTCAGTCGGTGCCCCGATGCGCGGGTTTCGCAGGTTCCACCCCGTGTAGGTCGCAACCGGGACCCCAACCCTCGGCAGCCGTAACACCCCCCGTTCGTTGTTGTCGGGGTCAAGCGCCGGCACGCGGACGCCATACCGTTTTCCGGTCCGGACCGGGGGGTGCTGATCGATCCGGCGATACCGGTCGAACGCCTCCCCGTAGTTCAAAAACTCCGGTTGCTGGATGACGGTCGGATAGGTGACCCCGGGCAGCGCGGTCCAGCCGACCGCATCCGCCACCCATGGCAGCAGGGTTCCGTCCGACACCCGAGGGTGCACGCTCGGCGGCGGCTCGGTTCCGTCAGTCACCCAACGATCCATGGCGGCAAACAACGCCTCCTGCAGTGGGCGGTAGTTGTTTGGATTCGTCGGCTGCTGGCCACGATCGGAGGGCCCGGTCGCGGGGCTGTGCTGCGCGCCCCCGAACACGTACACCCGTACTCCCGGGGGCAACACGGTATCGCGTTCACCCAGCGGATCGGTCACAACGAGCGACCCGGCTCGATGCCAGTATTCTGACGAGGTATCGAGGTGCATCACCTTGGGCACGGTGCCGGTGGCACGCGCGCGCGTCAGCAGGCTATCGGTACGGCCGGTAAATGGGTCGGTCTCGTCGCCATACGTGAACGGGAATAGATCCGCCGGATAGAGGTGACCGCCGTGCTGCGTCGCGGCCCGAGTCGGCGAGGCGAAGCGGTGATTGAAGAACCCTTGCCCGGCGCCGGCGATGGTCGGCATGACGCCGTCGAACACCCGTCGTCCCTGCTCGTCGGCGTTGAACCCCTCGTACACGAACATCCGCAGCGCGCGACCACTCTGCGAGAGCCCTTGACCGACAACGCGAGCCGCCAGCGGGATGCCATCGTCATTGCGAAGCGGATTCGTCTCGGAGGTGTCGTGTTTCAGAAACGAGACCAGGTCGCGCATCGCGGCGAATCCGGTGCCCTGCACGACCGAACCACGGGCCTCGTAGATCAACTCGTAGATCATCCCGGGCTGGAAACCACCGCTCAGCGTCATTTCGAGCTCGACCAGGCCGCTGCCCGCGTCCTGCCGGTCGTACCGCACCCCCAACCGCCACGCCTCGCGAGCGATCGGTTCCGGCACGTCCGCTTCCCGCAGCCGCTGGGTCAACGTCGCCTCATCCAGATTGCCCCTGAGGGGTTCAAAGGCTTGCTGATTCGACACCGGGAGCCGGTCCGTCGCGACATCGGTCGACAGCTCGGCTCGGACCACCCCGACGACGGGGATACCGTCGTCCGGTTCGAGGGCCACCGGCGCCTCGAGTCGCAGTCGGTCGCCGGCTACCGGCACTTGGGCGATCCAGCCGCTCGACACGGTGACGTATCCCCGACTCAGGAAGAACGACTCCGAGCCCCAGGTCCGGCGCCCGCGATTGTTGACGACATACAGGACGGTCGATTGCGCCTGGGTTCGGTCGACCGGGGCGATGATCTCAATATCCCCGTAGAACTGGACGCGCCCTTGTCCGTCCGTCGCGGCCAACTTCAGATCCACGATCTGAGCGTTCGCCTCATCCGACGGGTCGAGCGCGTACACCACGACACCGCGGATCCGCTCGTACGGGCCAATCTTCGAATCGACGCCCTCGCCAAACGGTTCGCGCGAGGTGATATCAATCCGGATGACCTCGGCCGCGACCGGGGTCGCCGTCAGCACGACCGCCAGCAGCCACACCGGTGCGTGTCGCCGACACCCCCTCGCCGTGCGTCTTGTCATCGTCTTAGGACCCGCTCAGGAATAACTTGCCCATTCTGACCGCCGATGCATCCCGTCCGGCTACGTTGATCGTCGCTTACATACTCCCGGTGTGTGCACTCCTCACGCCTTGCCGGACGGGCGCCTCGACGTCCAGAATGATCAACTTATTCCTGAGCGAGTCCTTACTTCTTGGGCAGCTGGACCCCGTCGTGGGTCAGACTGGTGAACATCGCGTCACCGAATTCCAGCACCAAGGGCGTCGCGACGCTGAACTTGTCGTCCGGGCCGTCGTAGTCACGAATCACCAGGACGGCGGTCTCTTCCACCATGCCGTAGGTACCTTCACCCTCCCCCTCGGCATCTTCGAACTCGAAGGTCCCGTCGTCTTCGAAGCGGAACTTGGGCGTGCCGCCCTCGGCCTCGAACTCGGTCCGCTCGCGGAAACGCCCGCCGGAGGGCAGGACCGGCATCTCAAACTCGACGGTGTTGGTGCCGAGCTGGCGGACGTTCATGATCTGGCGGAGACCCTGATACCCGCTCAGTGTCGCCGTGAACGACCAGCGGCCGCTTGGC
>Ga0066376_10000521_pt1 | contig 35724 bp, 30 predicted proteins | sample Knorr_S15_td_Bot_FD_77009 | JGI IMG/M metagenome (GOLD analysis project Ga0066376, IMG submission 77009) | Marine microbial communities from Southern Atlantic Ocean transect - Knorr_S15_td_Bottom_ad_5009_LV_A | ecosystem: Environmental > Aquatic > Marine > Oceanic | place: Southern Atlantic... | reverse complement strand
GGTCTTTGGGAACGAACAATTATATTAGTTGCACCTAAGGATTGAATTGCCCTTAAAGCACTTTGCTTACTTCCCTCTCCTATAGAAACCATAACAATAACAGATGCAACGCCTAAAATTATTCCCAAACTTGTAAGTACAGAACGAAGTGCATGGAGTCTCAGGCTTTTCATGCCTAGTAAAAATGTTTCGAGTGATAAGTTCATTATGGCATCAAGGGCTCTGGAGATTCAGAAGCAAAGACTTCTTGAATATCGACATAAAACGAAGAACCTTTTCCTTGCACCGACTCAACTCCCAAAGTAGCGTGCAATAATTCTGCAAGTTCACGACAAATGGCAAGTCCAAGACCCGTGCCAGAGTGCTCCCTTGTGTGGGTCGCGTCAACTTGTCTAAATTTTTCAAACACCATCTCCATCATATCCTCTGGAATTCCAGGACCACTATCCGTTACTATGATTCTTATTGTATTCGATGCGCCGTATTCTCTTAGCCTACTTGCACCCAAAATTACTACTGAATTATCGGGTGCAAATTTAAGGGCATTTGAAAGATAGTTATACAAAATTTGCTGTAGTTTCCCAGCGTCCGTCTGAATCGGAGGCAGTTCTTCTTCAATCTCAAGAGTAAGGTTTACATTTTTCCCTTTGGTCTGCGGACGCATAATTCCAGCAAGCCCCTCGAGTAAATCTTTTATGCTTGTTTGTTCAAGATTCACTTCCATCCGTCCAGATTCTATTTTTGCCATATCCAACAACTCATTAATCATGTCCAAAAGTGATCTTCCACTTGTGAGGATATTCTGTAAATACCTGAGTCTCTTTTCTTTTTCTTTTTCCGTATCGATAGGCATTGATTCAAGCAATTCAGCAAAACCAATAATAGAATTGAGTGGCGTTCGTAACTCATGGCTTACATTTGCTATGAATTCGTTTTTAAGACGACTTGATTCAAAAAGCCCTACATTTACTTCTGCAAGTTCTTCTACCTTAAGGTCAAGAGAATTATTCATTTTTTGTAAACGGAGTTGATCCTCTTCCATGCGATCAAGCATTTCATTAAATGCTTTTGAAAGTTCTTCAAACTCATCTCCTGTTTGCAAAGAGGATCGCGCGGTTAGATCGCCTTTCTGTACACGTTCGGAGACTCGGCGAAGTTTTCTTACCGGAGAAAAGATGAGGCGTTTAAAAATGAAGTAATACACTAAAACAGAAATCAATCCACCAACAATCCCTGCGATTATTATCAATGTTCGACTGCCGACTAGTTGGATTCTTGCAAAGTCTGTTCTTCTCTGTATTACCAATACGGCAACAATTGGATCCAAAAAATTTGGATCAGAAACACCTGAGCCAAAATCTGTAAAGCCCTTTTTTCGAGTGGACATCATTTTCGATTTTGTGATTGATTTTGCATATTGAAAGTAGTTGTGAAAATCACGATCGTACGCAAGGTAAAACTCTTGTTCACCCCCGCTTTGACTTCGGAATGAAGCCAAAGCGCGATCCACAAAACCATCTTTATTATGGTCTACTTCATGAATCATCAACAGTTGAATTTTTACATCCTCGTCTTCAAACACATCTGTTTCAATCTTTGAATTAAACCAAAGATCTGCTAACTGCCTTGCAACTTCAAGTTGATACTCTTGAACAACTGCAGCTGAATTCATCCACGGAACAGCCAAAAGACATGCAATAATAATTACATTGGCAGTGCCAAAAATAGCTATACATTTATTTGCAAGGCTGACGCGGGATCCCATGCCACCCATGATACCCATGATACCCTTGTGGCTGTCCCCTTTTTGGGGAGGTGCCATCTACAGAATAGTATTAACTCTCGCTTGGTTTCAACCAATCCCACTTTTTTGATTTATTCAAAGCCGCGGAGGACTGCTTGGTACAGCGACGGCAGATGGAGGCAATTGGCTCGATGACTCCCTGCCAAACTGGATCTTCGCGATGTTCGAGACACATTCTGCACGTATCCTCTGTTGGAGCCCCTTGGCCCGCTAACACTAGCTCTGAATATGCGACTGATAAACAATTTCCGCACACAATACTTCCCTGATGTCCCTCAACACATGCCACATCGTTTGCCCATGCAGCTTTCCCGCAAAAATCGCAGAGTATATCTTCGGGTAGTACATTATTATCATTAATTCCTTCTCTGTGCATCAGTCCATCCTTACCAAAGTTGTTGCGTGAAATGGTCGTCCTTCTCGTTTGTACTTTCTTTCAAAGTTTGTACCAACAAGTTCTCCTTCTTGTGCAGAATCTGCAGGATTAAATTCTATTCTTCTAAACAAAGTTGCATTCCTTTCAAAATGTTCCTCGCACCATTGCCACAAATCATCGTGATCTGTTACAACATGAATAACGCCATCTTTTTTTAAAATACGGTGGAATACTTCAAGCGTACTATCTTGTATAATACGCCGTTTGTGGTGCCTCGTTTTTGGCCATGGATCACTAAAATAAAGGTGAATAGTGTCAGCTACATTATCCGCACACCAGAATTTTAAGAACTCTGTCGCATCTCCATGCACCATTTTTACATTTTGGATGTGATTTCTGCGTAGACGATCAGCTGCGTATCGATAAAATTCAGACGCCCATTCAAAACCAAGGTAATTGGGCTCAACTCGTTTTTGTGATTCTTGTAATAGAAATGTCCCCTTACCCGAACCAATTTCAATTTCAAACGGTTTTGACGGCTCTTCAAACCATGTACGAGGGTCGATACAACCTTCCGTACTTGCTGGGAGCGTATGCATTTCGATACCGATTGCGCCAACATCGAATGCTTTGCCATGAGAAAGACCAAAACTCACTATCTTGTACTACTCTGACTTGCTGCTGCAGCAGCATCTACCACTTGCTGTGCGGCTGCTCCGCCAGACCTATTGCGTGATGAGTCACCACGAACGGAAACAATACTTGTAATCCCAGTACCGTGCCCCTTTAATTCATTTTCCCAAACGGCTGCTCCAGTTGTTGGCTCAAGACAATAAGTGTACCCAAGCACAGAAACAATAAGCCGGTCGCCATCTAAAATCATAGCTGGATAACCACTGCCTTTTGGCGATTTCCAGTCCCACACCTTCTCGCCAGTGTATCGGTCAAGTGCAATTATTTGTTTATTAAATCCGACAAAGACCAAGTCTTTAATTTTGTTAGTTTGCATCTGTTACCTCCAATATCCAATCGCAAATTATTTCTAACGCCGCACAATCAAATGTAGTTTCTATCTTAGCGTATTCTTCAATTGACCCAGTACTTGCTTGTTGAAATAAATGGTTCAACCCCTCAAGTTCAACAATTGTTATGTCTCCGCCGGACTCCAACATTATTGCTTCAATCTCAGTTAGGTTTTGGTTGGAATCAACTTGTAAATCTTTTGTACCGTTCAATGCCAGTACGGGACAAGTAACTTGCGCTAGCGTGGGCGCTGGATCATAAAACAAAAAGAATTGCATCCAAGGTAAAGTCATGACTGCAAGACCTTCGTCAATTGCTTGCTCAAAAATTTCTTCGGTCACTTCTAATCCTTGCGCTGAAAACTGAATACTAACGAGTTCGGTCATTTGTTCTCGAAGTTCCTCTTCGCTCGCGTCAGATTCCATCATTTCATACAGGGATGTTGAGGCGCGAACAACGCCATCAATCAGCTCTTGACTAGCCCCAGAAGTTTGCAAAAGTAACCCTTGTTGAACAGGGAGTAGTTCATAGCCAGGAACTCCAGGTCCCGCGAGCATCACAATAAATGCGAGTAGGTCATCCTCAACTGCAACCATCGGTGCAATCAATCCGCCTTCACTGTGACCAATAACACCAATTTTTTTAGTATCTATTTCTGCGTGCATCCTTACGGCATGTACCATCGCTAACGCATCGGTTGCAAAATCTACCGACGTATCTTTTTTAAAATCTTCTATGTTTTCCATAACCGAACCGCCAATACCACGATCGTCATAGCGCAACACCGCAATACCTTGACGAGTGAGATTGTCTGCAATGACTAGAAATGGTTTGTGCCCCATCAACGACTCATCCCTATCTTGTTGCCCAGAACCGCTAATAAGTACAGCGCACGGAAAGGGGCCTTGTCCCTTGGGAATAGTAAGCGTGCCCTGTAACAAATGACCCTCTGGATGCAACGTTGTCACTTCCCTTGAATCATACGGGTAGGGTTTCGTAGGAAGTTGAGGTCGAACCAATTCCGGAATTTCATTCACTCGAATAAAGTTAATTTCAAACTCAAGCCCCTGATACATCGTTCCAGTTAACCGTGAAAAGTCTTCACTTTCTATAACTGAGAATGAGAGACCTGCCTGTGGTAATTCCGCGGCGAGAAATCCACCCTTTGTATACGTCGCAGCTAATGGAATGTTTTTTGCACCCTGCGTCGGAACTGTTAGTAACAAATAAGTGCCCTCGTTCGTTTCGGAAACACCAAGCGTCATTTCTAATGACCCTAAGGTTGGGATTTGTATTCCCCCCGTGTAGTACCTTGGTTCATCTGCAAATACAGAACACGAAACAAGACAAAGCCAAAGGATGAAGTGGCTAATAAAAGAAGTGCGCATGAGTAGTATCCTACAGATTAGGTGGCGGCAGAACCAGTTGGCACTTCAATGTGTTTAGCGTCTGACCACAAATCTTCTAAATCATAATATGCTCGGCGCTGTGGTTCAAACAAGTGTAATACAACTGTAATAAAGTCTACAACAATCCACGTTGCGCCAGTATCAATGTTTTTCCTAAAGGCTGGAAATTTCATTTCTTCACCTAAATCTGCAACTTCGTCCGAAACCGATTTCATTTGACGGTCGCTTGTGCCCGTTGCAATTAACACATAATCGCAAACTTGACTTAGACCAGTAACATCAAGAAGAAGGACGTCTTCACAATGCCTGTCCTGAAGCAAACGCCCCGCTTCCACAGCGAATGCTGCAGAGTCGAGGCGATTGGTAGTATCGGAATTCATTTTTGTCATTTAGAGTCCAAGTGCACCTGCCACAGTTGGTCCAAAGTTCACAATAAGACCTGCAAACACAATTGAGACAATCGCTATGAGTTTGATGAGAATATTAAGGGCAGGTCCAGAAGTATCTTTGAAGGGATCACCAACGGTATCGCCAACGATACTCGCTTTATGCGCGTCTGAACCCTTGCCGCCATGCTTTCCAGATTCAATATATTTTTTCGCGTTGTCCCATGCACCGCCAGCATTTGCCATGTAAATCGCAACTGCAAAACCAGAAGTAAGCCCACCAACGAGCAAGCCCATTACGCCTCCAACTCCAAGGATTAGCCCAACGATAATAGGTACTGAGATTGCAAGAACAGCAGGAAATATCATTTCTTTTTGTGCGCTTACCGTTGAAATATTTACACATTCGCCATAGTCAGGGAATTGGTGCCCATCAACAATAACCTTTTTAGGCCAGTTCATTGGGTCTTTAATTTCCTCATCGCTCATGCCATTTTTCTTAAATGCCTCTTTCATGATTGCAAACTGTCGACGGCATTCGTTCATCATTTGATGCGCAGCACGTCCAACAGCATTCATCGTCAGCGCACAGAAAACAAACGCAAGCATTACACCAAGGAAAATACCGCCAAGGACTTTGGGATTCATAATCGTGACATCGTAGAAACGCAACGTTTGTTTGATTTTGGCTTTGTGTGATGGAACCATTGCAAATTCAATGTCGCCAACTGTTACTTTGTGGGCGTTTTCAGTTTCGCCCCAAGCAAAATCAGCAGCGAGCGTGCCTTCTGCCCAATCTAAATCTTCAACGGCTCGCCTTGTTGCATCGGATGCAAGAATCAAACCACCGAATGTTTCACCGCCGTTGTTTGCGACAAACTCACCGTTGCCAAGATAAGCAATTGTGTTTTGAGCTTCTTCAACCATTGCTATGTCGTTGGTGATCTTTTTATCAAGACTTGTTTGTACAACTGAAACGTATGCTGCAAGCAATGCGAGCGCTGTAAGTGCGGCTGAGCCGATTGCAAACCCTTTGCCTGTTGCAGCAGTTGTGTTGCCAAGTGAGTCAAGCATATCAGTTCGTTCTCGGACGATTGGTGGCTGACCTGTCATTTGTGCATTGCCACCAGCGTTATCTGCAATTGGACCGTATGCATCCGTCGCTAGAGTAATACCTAGCGTACTGAGCATGCCTACAGCAGCAATGCCAACGCCATAAAGACCAAGGAGGAAGTTCTCATTGCCACCTGCGAAAGTAAACGAAGCGATAATCGCAACAACGATGACGATCAGTGGCGCCCATGTTGAAATCATGCCTTCAGCGATACCCGCAATAATAACTGTTGCTGCACCGGTTTCAGTTTGCTGCGCAATGCGTTGGGTTGGAGCGTGTTCGTAAGAAGTGTAGTACTCCGTTGCATACGCAATGATGAGACCAGCGGATAAACCAGTGATGATTGATGCCCATGGTCCCCACCATACAAATCCTGCTACGCCTTCAACATCTTTGAAGAGCATATAGAACAATCCACCGCAAAGAACTGCGATAAGGAGCGATGCAACATACACACCCTTGTGAAGACCTTTAAGGAGTTCACTAAAAGATGCGTTCTCTTTTGCACGCACGACAAATACGCCAACGAGCGAACAGAAAATACCAAGACCTGCAAGAGCCATGGGTGCTACAGCCAATTTAATTCCAAAACCTGTTGTTCCAATTGCCATCGCTGCAGCTGCACCAAGTGCCATCGTTGCTAGGATTGAACCGTAGTAACTTTCATAAAGGTCAGCACCCATGCCAGCAACGTCGCCAACGTTGTCGCCAACGTTGTCTGCAATTGTTGCGGGGTTTCGTGGGTCATCTTCAGGAATACCTGCTTCAATTTTACCAACAAGGTCTGCGCCTACGTCAGCGGCTTTCGTATAAACACCACCACCAACTCGAGCAAACAGCGCTTGTGTAGAAGCGCCCATGCCAAACGTCAACATAATCGAAGTAATTTCAACCAGACCACCGTCGCGTGCAGGAAGTACTTCGTTCCAAAGGTAGAACCAAACAGAAACATCAAGAAGCGCAAATCCAACCACGATAAGACCCATCACTGCGCCTGAGCGGAATGCTACTTTAAGACCTTCGTTAAGCGATTGCTTCACAGCCCATGTTGTACGAGCAGATGCGTTGGTCGCCATTTTCATGCCAAACCAGCCGCAAAGACCTGAGAACAATCCAGCAATTGGAACACCAACCGCTGACCAAATTGGTTGAATTTCTGCAAAACCAAGAAGAGCAAGAATACCAACAAGAAAGACAAACACAACAAATACCACTTTGTATTGGCGCTTGAGATATGCCATTGCACCCGCACGAACGTATTCTGCAATCTCAATCATTTCTGGCTCGCCCTCGCTTTGCGCCATCACGTTTCTACTAAAGACGTATGCCATGATAAGTGCGACGACTGCGCCGATCGGCGCAAGATAAAACAGTTCAGGAAGTCCTGCTGTTGTTGTTTGTTGAGCTAGCATGAGAAGGTTCATCGTTGTGTATCTCCAGTGATCGAATGGATCCTTGCCATTCGTATATTCTGTCTATTGCGATGATTGTGCATCGCTTTATGTGTTAATGAATCGGAAGCTGCGACCGTGTGCCGCTGCAAATCACCGATAGGTACGTTTTGTTACGTAATCAAGAGCGTGATCTCTGTTGTGGGAAATTCAGTTCACGATATCGACGTGACTCTGCTTTTCGGCGTGCTCGGCGCTTTCGTTCGGATGGTTTTTCGAAGTATTGTCGCTTCTTTACATCCTTAATTAGGTTTTCTTTTTCACAAAGTTTTTTGAAACGACGGAGCATCTGCCCTGCTGATTCATTTTGTCTTGCTTTAATACGAATTGCCATAAGTTGGTCACCTTTTCTGTTGAAAACAGTATTGAGCCACGTATTAGAACGCATTCTGAGCCGCATTGCAAGGGGCATTGCAAATATACATAAACGATTGCGCCACAATGGATTGCGAAACCTCAAAGAGGTGATATCCTAGCCAAAATCATGGATTTGCTCATTGACACTTGGAATGTCTTACATCAGACCGGCGTTCTTCCGCCGGATTCGGCTGGAATAGGCACATTTGGTCTCTGCAAAATGATAGAAAACAGTCGTTGGAGCCAAGATCGAGCGATACTTATTTGCGATGGCACTCCATCAGATGATGCGCCTTCGGGCACTCGGTACCAAACGGTATTCACTGGAGGTACTCGAACTGCGGATGAAGAAATTATGGAACGAGTTCGTCAATCTTCTGCCCCTAGGTCTATCCTTGTTGTCACGAGTGATCGAGAAATTATTAAATCTATTCGAAAGCGAGGAGCGCAACAATTGGGTTCTTCTGCATTCTTGCAAATGCTCGTTGAAGATAGTCATGTTCCAAAATCAAAAAATGTTTTGCGACCTTCTGGGCTTTCGCCAAAACTTGCTCAGGAATGGAAGGAACAATTTGGCATCGACGAGAAGATTATGAAAGAATTGTACAACACAGCGGTGCCAAAACCCCAACAAGGTGCGTCCGTTAACAAACCAACGATAGAAAAACAATCTTCGACTCCAAATCAAAACAAAGAGCGCACTGGTAAACTCGATGCACCTGCCCTGCCCGCTGATATTCTTGAAGAAGCAAGGCGTTTGCTTGAAGGATAACGGCCACGAAAACACATAAACACATGGGAAACATGATCGGTCTGGCTCAAGCATTGCGATAGGCTGCACCGTTGCCTGACCAAGTGCCAACTTATTTCGCCACAGAGACACAAAGGCACGGAAGCACGCCCGGTCTGACACAAGTGTTGCAAAGCAACACGACGTTGCCTGACCAAGTGCTTCCAAATAAATAACCCGCGTGATTGTTTTTCTCGCAGAATGTTTGGGGAGTGGCACAACTATCTCAAGGTTGCAAACGTTGCCAAGACCATTCGCCGTTACTACATGTGTATCGAATCCGATCGTGCAACCGACCATCGTTCCCTTGCCAAAGTTCAACAAGGTCAAGTGACACACGATATCCACCCCAAAACTCTGGACGAGGCACACTACGCTCAATCCACTTTGCGGTGAGGGCTGCTACTTTTGCAATTAAAACTGTTCGGCTATTGAGTGGTTGCGACTGCTTGCTTGCCCAAGCCCCAACTTGGCTTAGACGGTGACGGCTTTCGAAATAAGTATCAGATTCTTCGGCCGTTACTTTAGTCGCAATTCCCTGAATTCTGATTTGCCGCTGCATCTGATCCCAGTGAAACAACAGCGATACATTCGGATTCGCTTCTATGTCATTCGCTTTGTCGCTTGTGTAGTTCGTATAAAAAACTGCCCCGTATTCGTCAAATCCTTTTAATAACACCATGCGAGATGAGGGCGCTCCATTTGCATTTATAGTCGAAAGCGCAACAGCAAGGGGGTTTGGCCGTGCATTTTCTGCTTGGGCTTCTTTAAACCACCCCTCTAATGGGGCGACAGGCGATGATGGTGGGGAATTAAAATTCATTTCGTACTAATTAGCTTGACGATAGGTAGGGTACTCCACGTAGAATACATGTGTGGGAAAAGTTCGCCGCAGAGTGGACTACTTATGCGGCGTGGGTTCGATTATAGGAGCCATGGTATGCATGAAAAACGAAATTTTATTTTAATTCTAGCGCTAACTGTGGGTCTTATTTGGTGCGGATGGGCTTGGTTTTATTCTCAAGACGAAGGTCTTACGTTTATGAGGGCACTGCCTTCACTTTTTGTTCTGGTCATCGCACTATGGCTTACCTACGGTATGACGCTTGAAGATCGTCTCTCTGACACCTTGCTCGACATCGTCGGCTCACATTATTTTGAAGCAGACGGTGTTTGTTTATTCCCAGTCATCAGAAACTCAGAGGCTGGACCCGAACTTTCGATTTATTACCAAAACAGATTTGAAAATCCCGCATCGGTAATTGTGCACTTGCGACCAACAGGCAATTCCTTTGAGGTTGTTAGTGGTGCCTCTGATATACACATAGCATTTAGGGTAAGTGGTGGTGATGTTGGTGTGATTCACCAACCAATTCGCGTTCCCCAATTATTGCAGGGAGAAATAGTTGAACTCAAGATGGTTGCAGTAAGCCATTACCCACGAAGTCATGGCACGAGATGGCGCAGGCGTGAGGGTCGACCATGCGGTTCTATGCAAATTGACTGGGCAGGCAATGCGATGAAAACTGGCGCACACGAAGTTGATGGAACAATAGAACTCAAGAATCCTGTAACTTTACATCTTGCAATGCCAAAAGTATGTTTCGCAAGCGAAGGTGCGATTAGAGCTTGGCGACAAGAATTGATTTCTTAATCTATTCCTTACATTGTGTACACAATATCAAGTGCTTTTCCTAGACGGTTCCGTAAATCTTGCAAATGCGATAGGGAATACATATCCAGACTTGATTCCTTGTCTAGAAGTACACCAATTCTGTCATATAAGTCACGGGTGTAGTACAGAGCCAGCGTTTGAACAGGTCTAAACATTCGAACTCGACCGGTGCTAAGACCAATTAGTCGATTTGCCATTTCTGCCTGAAGATTTCTATCTAATGAGGAAATCATTGGATTTCGATTCGTCCATTCACCATCCGTGTCATCAAGCCCAGCGTAAATTGAGACCATGAGCGTTTCAAATATTTCTGCAACGGTGAAAGCGTCTTCGTCTGCTGGAACTAAATATTCGTTGTCATAAACCATACGCAATCGACTAGGTGCAAGAATCGCCGAGAGCATTGAGGCTTGCGTTCCAAGAATTCGATCGTGGATTGGCCACGTCGCTTCACCTTTATCGCCACCGCCTTCATACCATTTGTCTACGTTAAAGTGAGTTAATAAGTTTGGCGATAAGCCGTATGCTTCATCATCTAGAATTGTCTCAATAATAAAATCGAGCGCTGCTCGCTGTTGTTCCACCGGCACAACCCGAATTGGAGCAACATCTTCGTCACCGAAGTCTCCCTTCTTGTTTCGGTTTGTATGTGCGCCGCCAATCCAATCAGCCATCATGCTTGCTGCGCTTGTTTGCATTCGCAACGTTGTTTCATACCCACGCCTTGCCTTCGACCAACTGTCACCATCTTCAACAAATTGTGTAAGAATGTCTTCTCGCAGCTTTGAAACAATGCGCATTTGATTTTTTGCATAGTCAAGTGGATCCGAACTGAAGTCGTACCGCTTCGCGAGCGGGTCAGGACCACCAGTATCTTCATCGGTGAGGTATGCATGTTCTGGTAAATTTGACTTTGCTAATACTTCTTTCAAATCACCTGATGTATACCCATATTCGATTGCCCAGAAGTCGTATAGACCAATACCAATCATTGCAAAATCGCCTTGGACATCGCCTGAATCCATATTAAAGTTTACTGGGTTGTAGTCCATTACCGAAGCGGTGAATGGTTTCTTTCCGCGGATATCGTCGGAATTAATTTCTGCCATCGAATATAAACTTGAAGCTTTAAAGTTGTGACGCAAACCAAGCGTATGTCCTACTTCATGACAAACAAGACTAGACATAAGTGGACCGATGAACCATTCAGGAATTCCATCTAATTTATCATCGGTTGCGCGGTCGTTGTATACCGGTGCATCTAACTCAAGAAGGTTCAGCGTTTCAAGTCCTAGCCGTGCAAATGCCATTTGACTTGCAAGTTGATACGCTGCAAGACAGTGGTGATCTTCATCACCTAGCCAACTCGCGATTTCAGTTAGGTCTTCGTCGTTGGCAAGAATTTGGTCGTACGTTGCATCAACATATTCACCGTTTTTTCGTGCTTGCAATATTTTGGCACGTTCAATTGGATCGGCAAGTCGAATACGTGGGTCCCACTCGGGATACTGTTCGAGCCATTGAATATCTTCTGGGTTCATAGCAGCCATAGCTTCCGCGGATTTTGGTTGCCGGTTGTACCAACGCCAATAGGCACGAATCCAACCATCTGTAAGAACAATATCGGCATCGAGAATTTCACCTGTGATCGGGTGTGCCCTCGAGGGACCGATTGCAGTAGCAACATCATTATTCAGCCAACGTAAGAAGTTGTATCGAACATCTTCTGGATCCTTGTCCATGTGTGCGCCTGTTTCTGCATCTTGATAGTAGACAACGATAGCGTTATCAATTCCGATTTTTCTAAATGCATCGTTCCAATACAACACTCCGTCGCGAACCCATCGTCGGTAGCGGACAGGAACTGTGTGTTCAATATAAAAAACTATTGGTTTTTTGGGAGGGCTAAGCGATAATTTTGGATCGCGTTTTTGTAAATCCCAACGGTTTACATAATGTATCCATTTGTCTTCATCATGATATTGCCCGAGGTCTCGGAATGTTGTTCCAAAATAACCAACTCGTTCGTCAGCTTTTCGAGGTTTATAACTTCCCCGTTCTGGCACTTCACTTATCGAATAATGAATAATCTTAAAATGCCCACCAGTAGTTGGCATCTCAAATGCAACTTCCAAGTTCTTTGGGAATGATTTTGCTTTCTTTATAGTTACGAGTTTACTATTAACGCCTTTTGCAACCGAGCCCGCAATTTTAGGGGCGTTATCCACAAGTAAATTATCAAGATCAATCACTGGTTGACCGTTTGGGCCAGTAGCAATAATTGGAACATCCAACATGACTGTATCTGTAAAAATTGTATCTACGGAATCTTTCGAAGATTTGTCGCCTGTTGAACGGACAGAAACTTCTGGTTTAATAAAAGCAATACGATCGTTATATTTTCGAAGGTAAATATATGCTTCGTTTCCTTGAAGCCCAGCGAATTTCACACCAGCAGATGGTGTAACTGCAATAAAAAACTTTTTGCGTTCCCAACCACGAGGAAGTTCCGCTAAGAGTTGTTGCTCTTTTGAATTTTTCCAAAGTCCAAATAATGGAGTTGCTCCATCAATTGTTGAGATTACTTTCGTATACCCCTCGTTTACTTCGTCAAATTTCTTTGGCTTAGCGAGCGCGGTGGTCACAATGGATGCCATAAGCCCAGTGATACATAGGGTGATTGTTATTGATTTCATGTAATTATTTACTCCAGTTACCTTCTCTGTATTACGTCCGTGCAAAGGGGATTTGTTCTAATTAAATTGCTCTTTCGGTGCAGCATCGGCATCCATTCCAATACGGCTCTAAACAACGAACACAAGAACCCATTATTGTGGTTCTCGGACCCTCCTAAAGCAATAGAAAAATAGGAATTATTCGAGAGAAGTTACCGTTTGGGATTGTTGTTTGCGAAACGCTGAAAAGCGTTCACAGAGTTCAGAATCGCTGTTTGCAAGCATCTGGACGGCGAAAAGTGCTGCATTTGTTGCACCAGCACTTCCAATTGCAAAGGTTGCAACTGGCATACCTTTTGGCATTTGTACCGTCGAAAGGAGCGAATCGAGCCCATCGAGCGACCACGCCTGCATTGGGCAGCCCAGAACTGGTTTTTCGGTATGTGCCGCAACTACACCAGCGAGATGCGCCGCGCCTCCTGCTGCACATATAAAGAGTTCAATACCGCGTTTTTCGGCATCTACAAGGTATTCTCTAAGTAAATCTGCATTTCTATGCGCTGATAGCGCATTGCATTCATGCGCAATACCAAACGAATCGAGCATATCACTTGCCCTTTTCATCGTTGGCCAATCAGAAGCGCTCCCCATTAGTACCCCAATTCTCGCGTTTTCCACTGTTGTGTATGTTGCCATCTCCACATTCTACAATGGGGTTAGACCCCGTGGGGGGACAGACCCCACAGGGGTCAGACCCCATAAAATCAATCATCGCTCCGTAATTTCGCGAGCACGGTGAAATCCTCGAGTGTTGTAACGTCTTGTTTTGAATCAGTGCCCGCTGCAACATCTCGAAGCAAGCGTCGCATAATCTTACCACTACGTGTTTTTGGAAGCGCGTCGGTAAATTTCAACGTATCGGGTTTGGCAATTGCGCCAATTTCGTTTGCAACATGTTTACGCAATGTTTGTTTCAATTCTTCTGATGGCTCAAACCCACCAGCAAGTGTACAGAAAGCAGCAATACCTGTTCCTTTGATTTCATGTGGAACACCAACAACTGCTGCTTCCACTACGGATTCATGGCTCACCAAAGCTGACTCTACTTCCATTGTGCCAAGGCGATGGCCAGAAACATTAATGACATCATCGATGCGACCCATAATCCAAAAGTTTCCATTTTCATCTCGTCTGGCACTATCTCCAGCAAGATACATACCGTCAATGCGTCCAAAATACGTCTTAACAAATCGGTCACGGTCACCAAAAATACCGCGAAGTATTCCTGGCCACGGCTTTCGCACAACAAGCAACCCGCCAGAATTTGTATCGACTTCTGTTCCGTCCTCCTGCACTATCGCAGCATCAACGCCAAAGAATGGTCGCGTGCACGATCCGGGCGTTGTCGGTGTTGCGCCTGGAAGCGGTGTTAACATCTGACCGCCTGTTTCAGTTTGCCACCATGTATCAACAATTGGACAGTTACTTCCACCAATAGTTTCTCGATACCACATCCAAGCTTCCGGATTGATTGGCTCGCCCACTGTGCCGAGTAGTTTTAACGAAGACAAGTCGTGTTTCTTTGGATGCTCATCGCCCCACTTCATAAACGCACGAATCGCTGTTGGGGCTGTATAAAACTGTGTAACTTTATGTCTTTCTACAATATCCCAAAATCGGTCGGGTTCAGGAAAATTTGGTGCGCCTTCGTACATTAGTGTAGGAACACGGTTTGGAAGCACACCATAAATAATATAACTATGCCCTGTAATCCAACCAATATCTGCCGTGCACCAATACACTTGATCCGTATCTGGTCGTAAATTAAACACCCATTTACTCGTTAGGTAGGTGTAAACCATGTACCCGCCAGTTGTGTGAATAATCCCCTTCGGCTTTCCAGTTGAACCACTTGTGTACAACAAGAAAAGCATATCTTCGGCGTCCATTGATTCACATGGACAATCTTCCTCTTGGCTTTCACACACATCGTGCCACCAAAAATCTCGACCTTCACTCCATGCTATTTTATTTTCACATCGCCTTACTACTATGACTGTTTCAATTAAATCTGTAAGTGCTGTTGCAGCATCAACATTGTCTTTTAGAGGGACGACTTTGCCGCGACGCCATGAGCCGTCGCATGTAACTACAACCTTGCTCTTTGCATCTTCTACGCGATCAGCAATCGCTTGAGATGAGAAACCACCAAAGATTACTGAGTGAGGCGCGCCAATCCGTGCACACGCAAGGGTTGCAATTGCTAGTTCCGGAACCATGCCCATATAAATCGTAACGACATCGCCTTTCTTCACGCCTTTCGACTTTAGTGTATTTGCAAATTTACAAACTTCTACATGTAAGTCATGGTATGTAAGAGTACGAACTTCTCCAGATCCGCCACTTCCAATTGTGGGCTCGCCCTCCCAAATAATTGCAGTGTCATCTCCATGACCCATATTTATTTGTCTATCGATGCAGTTGTGACAAATATTTGTTTTGCCACCTTCAAACCATTTTGCATCTGGAAATGCACCTGAACTTACTGTGTCCCACCGTTCAAACCAGTCGAGTTGGTCGGCGACTTCTCCCCAGAAACCATCTGGATCTTCCATTGAACGAGCGTACATCTCATCGTACATTTCCATCGAATTAATATATGCACCGCCGATTCGATCACTAAAATTTTCTGGTGGGAGGAAGATTCGATCTTCGTGGAGGATTGATTCAATGTTGCCGTTGTCACTCATGTTGGACTCCTATAATTATATGATACGACTTACTTGCGCTTCCTACCCTTCCCTTTTCGCTTAGATTTGTGATTTTTGGAGCCAGGTTTAGTACGGTTACCTCGTTTTGATTTACTACTGGGCGATGTTAATTGTGCGACGTCTTCGATGTGCCGAGTAGGCATTTTTATGACGTGCACTTCCATCTGCCTCGAGGGTAAATCAATTGCTGTTATCTGCACAGTAACTCGGTCGCCAATAGATAAAACCGCGCCGCTCCTAACAGCAACAATTTGACCGGTACCTTCTAACTTTTCCCATCGCCCTGCAGATTTGGATGATTGTTTTAATGAATCAAAACGACAAAGACCTTCGACAAGAAACCTCTCAAGTGAAATGAAAAGACCAGCAGAAGTGAATCCAGTAATAATTCCTGTAAATTCATCACCTAGATGGTGCTCACTTAAAAACTGCAGTACAAGAAACGTCCGAAGCGAACGCTCTGCCTGCTCTGCGTTTCGTTCAGTAGAAGAACAATGTGCACCAACTTCCAGAAGCGTTCCTTCGTCAAGCGCGCGATGGTCGTTGCGTATGTTTCCAATTATTGCGCGCTTTGACTTTCCACCTTTCATAGTTGCCCCATTATTCGTGTGGTCAAGATACGAAGCAATTGCACGGTGCACCGTCAAGTCTGGATATCGACGAATCGGGCTTGTAAAGTGTGCGTAATGATGGCTTGCAAGGGCAAAGTGGCCGACTTCAGCGGGACTATAAATAGCTTGTGTCAACGTCCGAAGAACCGCAAAGTGTACCGCTCTTGATGATTCACCATCTTTGGTTGCTTGTAGAAGTCGCTGCAAATCCTGCCGAGTTGGTTCCTCTGAAATACCAATGCCAACGCTTCGAGCAAATAGCCGCAGTTCAATCATGTCACCAAATTTTGGCTCAGGATGCACACGCCTAAGTAATGGGATATCAATTCCCGCGAAAGTTCTTGCTACTGCTTCGTTCGCTTCAACCATAAACATCTCAATAATTCGATGCGTGAACGCGTCGTCTTCTGGGTGTGCATCTATCACATGGCCGTCGTCATCAAATTCAAGCACAACTTCCGGAAGTTGCAGTTCAATCATTCCGTCACGTCGTCTTCGAGCTAATAGTTTCTTTGCGAGAGTATCCGCAAGTTTAAGGGTACTGATTAATTCATCAGAGTAAGCACCGCCCGCAACTGTATTTTTCCGCGCCTCTTTTTCATCGCCATCAATTAATGCCTGCGCTTCAAGATACGTTAACCGTTTTGCTGAGCAAATTACTGTGTTTTGTAAACGGTGACCTAAAACACGTCCCTTGTTGTCAAAGCGAATAAAAACTGACTTTGCCCAACGGCGCACACCCTCTTGCAATGAACAAACTCCGTTTGACAAGACCTCTGGCAACATTGGAATGACACGCCTTGGCAAATAAACACTGTTCCCGCGTTCGATTGCGCCCTTGTCTAGTGCACTATCCTGCGAAACAAAACTTGCTACATCAGCAATGTGCACGCCTAGTTCCCACTCGTTCGTATCTTTATCAAAAGTAATATTGATTGCGTCATCAAAGTCACGAGCGTCTGGGGGGTCTATGGTAAATATAAACTTGCTTGTTAAATCTTCACGACCTTCATCGCCTGTTTCTTCAAAATGCGTTGCTGCATTTCTTGCTTCTTCCTTTGAATCTTCATTGAATTCTTCAAACAGACCATATGCAAGCATAACCGCCTGCGTTTCGACGTCAGGTCTTCCGGCATCGCCAAGCACGCGTGAAATAACACCTTCACCGTAATAATCTTTTTCTGGATATTGCAGCATTTCAAAAACAATTTTGTCGCCCTTCTTCGCGTCCTTTGCACCAACATCCCTAATTATTATTGGGTCATGTAGTTCTCGGCCGTCTGGTTGTGCAAACCACGAGTCGCCGCGTTTGTAGAGCGTTCCAACATATTCTCCGCGACCACGTTCAAGAACCTCAACAATTTTTCCGGCATCCCCTTTGCCTTTCCAACCCCCGCTTCGCGCTATAGCAACACGAACAGTGTCTCCTGAAACAGCGTCTCCCTGCGCACCAGCACCAATATATACATCACCCTCGCGAAAACGTTGTGTTGGTTTTACAAAACCAAATCCACGTTTATTCGATCGGTACTTTCCAACTATTTCATCTGGTAGCGATGGTAATCGAAGACACTCATCGCGACCAAGTTCGACCATTCCGTCTTCCTCTGCTTTTAGAATTGCTTCATCAAATGCTTGACGATCCTCCTGAGTAATACGCAAGTCCTTGACAATATTTCTAATTGTCGTCGGCCGGTATCCTTCATATGAGAGGTGGTCTAAGAGACGATGAATAAAACGCAGAGGCATTATGTGAATGCTAACTCTTCTTTGAAGAAGATGAGTTGTCTTTAGAATTCTTTTTGGAATTGCTTGGCTTTGAATCTTCTTTCTTTGGCTTGGAAGATTCATTAGCCTTTTTCGCATCTTTTTTATACGATTCGCTTCGGTAATCGGTTTCGTAGAAACCACTCCCCTTGAACATAACAGCAGAACCCGCTCCAATAAGACGTTTTAATTTTAATTTTGCACATGATGGGCACTTCTTCTTGACCGCATCAGACATTTGTTGAAATAACTCAAACTCATGTCCGCACTCTTGGCATTGATACTCGTACGTCGGCATTATTAGTTGCTCACTGCTACCTTCGCAGGGCTAATAACTATTTCGCCGAGCCGAAAACCATTTTGCATAATCATCACAATATGGTCTGTGTCCATATCTTCCGCATCTTGCCGCATCATCGCTTCGTGCATTTGTGGGTCGAATGCATCGCCAACAGTAGGTTCAATTGTTTCAACACCGCACTCTGCAAGACCTTGAAGCAAACCATCTCGTGCCATTTGAAATCCTTGAACAACCGCATCATCACCAGCGTGCTCAATTGCCATATTAATTTGTTCAACAGCTGGAAGAATTGAACGAACAACCCTTGCCATTCCAACACTTGTTGCACTATTTTCATTTTCTAAACTACGTTTTTGAAAGTTTTTAAAGTCGGCAAGTGCTCGAAGTTTAGCATCGTTCGATTCAAGAAGGTCTTGTTTGAGTTGATCAACTTCTGAAAGCTGAACCTCTTGCTCTTCGATTACTTCGTCTGCTTGATTAATGTGTTCTTCACTTGTGTTTGATTCAGTCATCATATCTTGTTCCTTTTGGTGATTCAGCTACCCGTCACTGCGCCCTTTAATTTTTCCCAAAATGATACTTCCGCTTCGTGTACCGGAATGTCTTCGGATTTTGCATACTCTTCAAGAAGTTCTCGTTGCTCATCAGATAATTTTTTCGGTACAGCAAGTCGAACAACAATCACTAGATCTCCCCGACCACCACTACGCAAGTCTGGTAATCCCGCTCCTTCAATCCGAAAAATTTCATTCGTCTGAGTTCCTGATGGTATGTCCAACGAATGCGTTTCATCAATTGAATCAACTTCAATCATTGAGCCAAGTGCAAGTTGCGTAAAGGCAACCGATACAATGTGTATGAGGTTGTCACCATCTCGTTCAAAACGATTGTCTTCTGTAACACGTACGAGAACATGTAAATCCCCGCGCGTTCCAGAACCATCGGGCGAAGCTTCTGGAACCGGCGGCTCGCCTTCACCGCCAACCCGAACGGCTTGACCATGATGAATACCTGCTGGAATTTTTACCCGGAGTTTTCGGTGGATTGAAACACGCCCTCGACCGCGGCAATCAACACACTTCTCTTTAATTATGGAACCACGACCATGACACGCTGGACAAGCAGAAACCATTCTGAACATCCCACCAAGACCCTGTTGTGCAACTTTCCCTTGCCCTTGGCATGTTGCGCAAGTTTCTGGGGATGATCCTGGTTTTGCACCATTCCCTTCACAGGTCTTACACACATCCAATCGGTCAAACTCGACTTCACGTTCCGTTCCAGAAAGAACTTCTTCCAAAGAAATTACGACATCCGTTTCAAGATCATATCCACGAACTTGTCTTGCCCTACCTCGCCCGCCTCCGAAACCACCGCGACTTCCCCCAAGAATATCGTTGAACATTGAGAAAATATCCTCAACGTTCATCGTGTTGAAGTCATGCGCTGCGTGACCACGACCCCTGAGCCCTTCGTGGCCATATTGGTCATATATTTGTTTCTTTTGGGGATCGGATAGAACTTCGTACGCTTCGGCGCACTCCTTAAAACTTTTTTCAGCTACATCATCCTCTGGATTTCGATCCGGATGAAACTTCATGGCAAGACGACGATACGCGCGCTTAATCTCCGTACCATCCGCAGTACGGGTGACATCGAGGACTTCGTAATAACAACGTGTAACACTCATAATTTAATAACCAATAAAGTTACTTAAAATATTGCTTGATCAATTGGATCATCATCATCTTTTAAATCAGTAATCACAACATTTGTCGTTAGCAACAAACCTGCAACAGATGCTGCGTTTTGGATTGCTGTACAAACAACAAGCGCCGGATCAATGATTCCAGCTTTAATCAAATCTTCATACACCTGCGTCGAAGCATTAAAGCCAAACCCATCTTTACCTTCTTTGATTTTTTCAACAACAACATCGCCATCATCACCACCATTTGAAGCAATCAATGCCGCTGGTGTTTCCAGTGCGCTGGCAAGAATGTCATATCCAAGCTTTGCATCGCCTTTAGCGTTTTTTCGCGCCTTCTCAATTGCTTCAATTGCACGAATATATGCAACACCGCCGCCTGCAACGTACCCTTCTCGAGCTGCTGCGCGAGTTGCAGCAAGTGCATCTTCGACACGACCCTTGCGTTCTTTCATTTCAACTTCGCTTGTACCGCCAACTTCAATGACTGCAACGCCACCCGTTAACTTCGCAAGACGTTCTTGTAATTTTTCTTTATCGTAATCGCTCGTTGATCGCTCTATCTGTGTCGTAATTTGATTTACACGCGAGTTAATATCCTTCTTCGCGCCACCACCACGAATAATTGTTGTGTCGTCTTTAGTTATAACGATGCGTTTTGCGCTTCCGAGCTCATTTATCTCAATATCCTCTAAATTTCTACCGAGGTCTTCGGAGAAAAACGTTCCACCTGTTAGTGCGGCGATGTCGCCAAGCATTGCCTTGCGGCGGTCACCGAATCCAGGTGCCTTTACAGCACAAATTTTCAGGGTACCTCGAAGACGATTGATAACAAGAGCAGCGAGTGCTTCATTATCAATATCTTCAGCGATAAGAAGGAGTGGTTTACTTGAAGTTGCTATTTTGTTCAACAACGGTAGTAAGTCCGCAAGATTTGAAATTTTCTTTTCGTAAATCAGAATGTTACAGTCTTCAAGAACGCATTCGGCAGTCGTTGGATCCGTCATGAAATATGGGCTAAGAAAACCCTTATCAAATGCCATACCCTCAACGTATTCGAGCGTTGTTTCTGCAGTTTTACCTTCCTCAACTTCAACAACACCATCGCCACCAACCTTGTTGATTGCTTCAGCAATTATGTTACCTATCTCAGCGTCGTGGTTTGAAGAAACAAGAGCTACTTTTAGAAGATCGCTTTTTCCTTTGCATTCAATTGCCATTGCGTTGATACATTCGGTTGCCACTCTTGCAGCAGATGAAATGCCGCGTTGAATAATTACTGGATTTGCGCCAACAGAAACAAATCGCAACCCATGACGAAAAATAGCATCTGCAAGAATTGTTGCAGAGGTTGTTCCGTCTCCGGCAACGTCTGCTGTTTTCTTAGCAACCTGTTGCACCATTTTTGCGCCCATGTTTTGAAAGGGCTCTGAAAGTTCAATCTCTTTTGCAACAGAAACGCCATCCTTTGTCACTGTCGGAATTCCCCACGATTTTTGCACAACTACATTGCGACCTGATGGTCCCAATGTAGTTCCTACTGCTTTTGCCAATCGCGCGATGCCTTCACGAAATTCTTCATGTGCGGCACTGCCATACTTCATTTGTTTTGCTGTCATTTTATTATCCTTTTCTAACTTAGCCGTCAATCAACCCAAGCAATTCGCTTTCACGAACGATGAGGTGTGTTTCGCCTTTGATTTCTATTTCGGTTCCTGAATATTTCCCAAAAACAACAAGGTCGCCTTTTTTAACGGCAGGCTTTGCTCGTTCGCCTCCATCAAGAAGTTTTCCAGGACCTGTCGCAACAACCTTGCCTTGCATTGGCTTCTCGGATGCTGATTCAGGAAGGAAAATGCCTGATACTGTTTTTGTTTCTCGTTCAAGTGGCTTGATAAGAATTCTGTCTTCTAGTGGTTTCACTGCCATTGTTCTGTCTCCAGTGTGTGTATATATGTTTTGTGTACGTTACTTGCTTGCTTAGAAGCCCATGCCAGGCATTCCGCCCATACCAGGCATACCGCCACCCATGCCGCCCATGGGATCCATGCCACCTGCTGCGGCAGCATCATCTTCATCAGAGGGTGCGTTTGTAATAATGCAATCTGTTGAAAGTAGCATGCAAGCTACTGATGATGCGTTTTGAAGTGCACAACGATCAACCTTTGCGGGCGTCATCACGCCGTCTTTGAGTAAGTCACCATACTCAAGAGTCAATGCATTAAAGCCGTTACTCCCTGTCATTTCCATTACTTTTGCAACCACAACCGTGCCCTTTGCACCCGCGTTATCAGCGATTGTTCGCAGAGGAAGTGTGAGCGCATCTGCGATTACTTCAAAGCCAACTTTTTCATCACCCCTTGCAGATTTTCTCGCTTTTTCCAACGCATCAATACTTCTAATAAAACTTACACCCCCACCCGGAACAACACCTTCTTCGATTGCAGCACGTGTTGCGTGCAGCGCATCTTCGACACGCGCTTTACGTTCCTTAAGTTCTGCTTCAGTTGCTGCTCCAACATTAATTTGGGCAATACCGCCAGCAAGTTTTGCTAGCCGTTCTTGAAGTTTTTCTCGATCATAGTCTGATGTGCTGTTTGAAATTTCAGCACGAATACGACCTATGCGTTCTTGAATAGAACTTGAAGTGCCAGCACCTTCCATGATGGTGGTTTCTTTATCTGTAATTTCAATTTTCTTCGCTTGCCCAAGTTGAGTGAGTGAGATTTTTTCAATATCAATTCCAAGGTCTTTCATTATTGCTTCACCGCCAGTTAAAATTGCGATATCTTCAAGCATTGCCTTACGGCGATCTCCATATCCTGGTGCTTTCACTGCAGCAACTTGAAGTACGCCGCGCAATTTGTTAATCACAAGAGTCGAAAGTGCCTCGCCTGTAATGTCCTCTGCGATAATAAAGAGTGGCTTTTTTGATTCCATTACTTTTTCAAGTAGTGGAACAAGTTGCTTAGCTGAATCAAGTTTATCTTCGTAAATTAATACAAGCGGTTTCTCGAGAACTGTTGACATTGCATCAACATCGGTAACAAAGTTTGGACTAAGGAAGCCTCTGTCAAATTGCATGCCTTCAACAACGTCAACTGTTGTATCCAAACTCTTTCCTTCCTCGACTGTAATCACGCCATCTTTTCCTACTTTGGAAAATGCTTTTGCCATAATCTTGCCAACTTCTTCATCGTTATTCGCAGAAATTGTTGCGACCGCTTCGATGTTGTCATCAACAGCTTGCGACATGTCGCAAATGGATACTGTTACTGCTTCAACTGCTTTTCGAATCCCTCGAACCATTGCGTTTGCATCGCAACCTGCAGCTAAGTGCCTTAGACCATTTTTAAAAATCGCCTCAGCCAATACAGTTGCAGTCGTTGTGCCATCACCTGCATCGTCAGAAGTTTTTGAAGCAACTTCTTTCACAAGTTGTGCAGCTTGGTTTTCGATCTTGTCACGAAGAACAATTTCTTCAGCAACTGTAACACCGTCTTTGGTGACTGTTGGGCCACCCCAAGACTTATCCAATATAGCGTTTCGTCCGCGTGGTCCAAGTGTGGACTTCACTGCGGCAGCGAGTTTTTCTACGCCCTGCAACATTTTCTTGCGGGCTTCAACGTCAAATGCAAGTTCTTTTACTGCCATGAAATTAATCTCCTAATCCTCGGTTTTGCCCAATAGTCCCAGTTGGAGCTACAGGCGAACCCTTCCTTTACTGCCAGAGGCACGTTACCTCATTGGCTTCCTACCTCCTTAATGCAATTCTTGCACCGAAGCGCAGCACCAAATCGTTATTTTCAACACTTTTACAGCTTTACACACCGCCAACGCCACATTTCTCCGCGACGTATCTGCCACGTTGGCAGCCCAGTTTTTGGTTGGCTTGCCTCCCTCCCCTACTTTGGCTCAGAGCCAAAGTAATGCTGTACTAGCTTTTTGAGCGGAGGAGGTCAGGAATGGCAGGCGGCGGAGTGACCAGCGCGTTGCGAATCCAAATAATATTGTGAACAAGGTACCCAAGACCAATCACCACAAGGGATATACTCATAATCATCACAATCAACGCAAGAAGTGCAATGTTTGAGTCGGGTGGAGATGTGGCCATCAGTGTTCTTCCCACGATAACTACTCCCAGCGCAGCAAGTAAGTCATTCATCCTCTGGCGACTACCTTGAGCCTGTCTAAACGCCCTACTTCGTTGTCCCAGCCGTGGCACCGTCCTTCGAAAACCCGAGAAAACTATTCCACCTGCAACGACTGGAAGACAGGTATCAAACAACATCATGATCGCCTTTGAGTGGGTCTGTTGGTTTAATAGAACGAAGGTAATAAGAGCCATGCTAATCGACCACAACCATAAGCCGAAAAATGTCAATATTATTCCCATTCGACAACCAACTAACTCCGATCGTTTGCACATCTGCAGCATTGGAACAAGGGAAAGGATGGCTAAAAGTCCAAACGCAACAGACACCCAAATCAATCCCTTAGTTGAAATGTATCGAAGAAAATCCGGTACTGGAAGTGATTCTGGTGCCTTCGATACTATTGCAGTTACATAAAAAACGACAGCAACAAAAAAGAAACAAACGACTCCTGCAATCGAATTACCAACGGCTTTAGGGTTTTGAATCGGCGTAAGCCGTTTAGATGCTGGGTCGACAACTTCAATTATTGTTAAGCAAATCGATTCGCCACATTCAGGGCAATCACCATCAGCCATTAACTCTCGCAACTCATAACCACATCGAGCACAAGGCAAATGAAGCGCTATTTGCATTTGACTTAAGTTTTCCGCTATTGGAGATTTAATTGGTGATTCCGTGTTCATGTCGTTTCGATTGGTATACTCGCAGTATAAATATGGAAGCAGCACTCATTCAAAAACTTCAACTGAAACTTCAAGAGTTACGGCAAAACATCGCATCAGTGTACATGGGTAACGCTCTTGCAATCGACCGTGTAATCATTACTTTACTCTCCAGAGGGCATATTCTTATCGAAGACGTTCCTGGAGTTGGTAAAACTGTGCTCGCAAGCACTGTTGCAAAATCCATCAAGGGCTCGTTTGCCCGAATTCAGTGCACGCCAGACCTCCTCCCTAGTGATATCACAGGTGTAAATATCATTGACAGAACAAGCGCAGATTTTACCTTCAGGCAAGGCCCTATTTTTAACAACATCATTGTTGCAGACGAAATAAACAGGACCACACCACGAACGCAATCTGCTTTGCTAGAAGCGATGGGTGAAAGCTCTGTGACTATTGATGGAGAAACACGAGCGTTGCCTTCGCCATTCATGGTTATCGCAACGCAAAATCCTTATGAATTTGAGGGCACTTATTTTCTTCCAGAAAACCAACTTGACCGTTTTTTAATGAGAATACATTTGGGGTATCCCTCGGCTGATGACGAAAGCCGCGTCATTAAGCAACAACCAGCTAGAACTACTTTGCAAGAACTTCAGCCCCTCATGTCAACACAAGATATCGAAGAAGCACAATGTTCTGTCGACAAAATAAAACTTGCAGACTCACTTGTTGAATATATCATCGCGCTGTCAACTGCATCAAGACAAGCCGAAGAATTGCAAGTTGGAATAAGCACTCGGGGTGGCTTGGCACTGGCACAAGTTGCTAAAGCAACTGCCCTTCTTCACGATCGTGACTACTGTGTGCCTGAAGATATTATCTCTAACGTCTTATCGGTTTGCGCACACCGAATAGTAAGTAGAGCCTATTTGCACGACGGGGACACAAATGCAACGAGTCGAATTATGCAACAAGTTCTTGAAACAGTTCCAAGTCCTGCGTAACCAAATTACGGGCAAATAACACCGATGTCAGGTAAATTCCTGTAATACCCATCGTAATCAAGACCATATCCAACAACAAATTCATCTTCAATATCAAAGCCAACATACTCGCACGGTACGTTCATCGCGGAATCCAATTTCTTGCGTAGCAAAACGCAGGATTGAATTGATTTCGGCTGCAATGCTTCAAGCTCACTTCGAATTCTCGTTAGTGTTCTGCCTGAATCAAGTATGTCGTCTACCAATAATACATGCATGTCTTTTACGTCGGGCAACTTGCCAAGTATCGGGTCGTTGTTGCTCTTGGTGTTTTTGCCAATATAACTGCTCGCAGTCATCAATTGAATTTGTATTTTCATGGGCAAATGACGCATCAAATCCGCAACAAATATCAAACTTCCGGTCATCACTGCAACTAACGCAATTTCATGTTCGCCAACATTAGTAAGATTTTTTGTAATCTCTTCTCCAAGCGAACGAACTCTGTCTGAAATTGCGCCACGTGCAATTAATATATGGTCAATGTCTCTAATCATTTTAGTTTCCTTGCATCCATCTAAGCGCTATCCACGCAAAACCAAGTAACGTTGAAAATGCCACAGCATCAGTAATCATAATCAAAAATATAGCCGAAGCTTGCGCGGGATCTGCGCCGAGTCGTTTCATTACAATCGGAATAGCGGCTCCCGTAAATGTCCCGACTCCCATTGAAACAACCATCGCACAAGCAAAAATCACACCAAGGCGGGTTGCTAACTCGCCATCACCAAATAGCCAAAGCAAAATTGCAACCGAACCACCAATTGTAATACCAGTAACGAGTCCGACTATCAACTCTCGTCTCATAAGCGGAAAAATACGATCTGGCCGCACTTCGTCGAGCACAATCCCGCGAAGTGTCACGGCTAATGCTTGGTGTCCAGCATTTCCAGCAAGCGCTGCAATAAGTGGCATAAACACCGCAAGTAACGCAACTTCTTTAATCATCGATTCAAATCCAAAGACAACATAGGTCGCCGGCAGCATCATAATCGCAGAGACAATGAGCCATGGCATACGACCTTTTAGTTTCTCGCCAACGCCAGAGTACACCGCTTCCCCCGCACCAGCGCCAACTGTTTTTTGCACATCTTCTGTTTGTTCTTCTTCGATAATATCAATAACATCATCAACGGTAATAATTCCAAGCAACCGATTAGAGGCGTCGACAACGGGGAGCATTTCATACCCGTACCTGTCAAACTCACGCGCAACATGTTCTCGATCAGTATCGCTATGTACAGCAGCGACTTTATGCTCCATGGTTTCTGCAACAGTTGCGTCAGACATGCCTATGAGGAGCGCTCGTAAACTTACAACTCCAACTAGTTCATCGTTTGTATTAATGACCGGTAAATCTTGTACGTGTTCTGGCAACTCTCGCTCTCGGAGAATTTCCACCACTTCTGTAATCGTAATTTCTTCGGGAAGAGATACAAAATCTGTTGTCATAATGCCCGCTGCAGATTCTTCTTCATAATCACACAAGTTTCGCAATTTCCTTGCAGAGGAAACTGGGATGGAAACAAAGAGCGGTTCGACAAACTCTTTATCGAGTCCACGAATAATGCTTACTGCATCGTCTGGTGCAAGCAAGGAAAGTAACTTCGAAGCGTATTGCGTACGGTCGTCTTCAGATAAATCCTGGATAATTGTGACCGCAAGGGGAACTTCCATTTCAGCAAGCGCATCTGCCGCCGCTTGGTCTTCCATGAGTTCAATAACTTCGGCTGCCTCAACATCGTCAAGATCTTCAAGGGTATCTGCAGCATCCGCTGCTTTTTGTTTTGTGACTGCAGTTGCTAACGCTGAAATATCAATCGTATGCGACATCAAGTCAGCAACACGTTCATCCTCGGGAGAAACCGTTTTGGTTACTTCTACTACCGGTTCTTCTTCTTTCAGATGATGCTTTTCGGTCATTTGCGCGGATGCCTTTTTGGACGTATTCCAAGACGAGTGCCTTCGCCTGTTGGTTCATCCTCATCAGTTTCAAAGCGTGGAAGATTTTCTCCAACTTTCTTTCTCCCAGTGTAATGATCGTGAATAATTTTTACAGCTTCTTCTGGCGTATCAACAAGAGAAAACAGATCTAAATCATCAGGTCCGATAGTTTTAAATTCATCCGTCAACTTCGCCTTCATCCAATCAATGAGGGAGCCCCAAAAATCTCTCCCAATAAGCACAACCGGAAATGGTTGAATTTTTAACGTCTGAATAAGAGTCAGCGATTCAAAAAATTCATCAAGTGTTCCAAAGCCACCGGGATAAATTACAAATCCTCTCGCATATTTCACAAACATTACCTTCCGAATAAAAAAATATCGAAAATCTAATTCCAATGTTTGAAACGGATTCGCTTCTTGCTCGAATGGTAATGAAATATTGAGCCCAACTGAGACGCCGTCCGCTTCAAACGCACCTCTATTGGCCGCTTCCATAATGCCCGGACCTCCGCCGGTGATTACCGCAAAGCCTGAATCGACAAGCAATTTCCCACACTCTACGGCTGACTGATAATGCGGGCTAGTTTCGGCCAATCGAGCAGAACCAAACACGGTCACGGCTGGTGGAAGTTTGCAAAGTATGTCGATTGCCTCGACAAATTCACCTTGAATTCGCAAAACACGCCAAGATTCGAGTGACAGGGCATTATTTGGCATGGGTAAAAATCCTCTTTTTAATTATAAGTTGTTATTTTGCAATGGTTTATGGCGGTTAATTTGATTTGAAATCACTTTTATGATAGAATAGCACGGCTATGGCTAATCAAAAGACACCAACTAAAAAGAAAACCGCAAAACGAACGACAAAAAATTCGGCAACGAAGCGAAAAACCGTAAAAAAGAGCAATATGCCAACAATTGGGTCTTTCTCGTCCGCGGTTGCGTACCTGCTTGATCAGACCGACTACGAGCGAATGCGAGTTGTCCAGTATGACGATTCGACGTTCAAACTTGATCGCATGCGTCTACTGCTACAAGCACTCGGCGACCCACAAGACAAGGTGTCTCTCGTCCATGTAGCTGGAACGGTTGGCAAAGGCTCAACCGTTGCAATGCTTTCTGCAATGCTGCGTGGAAACGGGTACACCGTTGGCGAATATACCTCACCTCACCTCATCGATATCCGCGAACGGATCGTTGTTAATGGAGAAATGATTTCCGAAGATTCATTTACTGAATTTCTAAAAGAAGTTGTTGCAGCCGCTAAGAAAGAAAAAGTTACACCAACGTTCTTCGAACTTATCACTGCTGTTGCATTCAAACAATTTGCTGAACAAGCAATTGATATTGCGATTATCGAAGCAGGTTTGGGCGGGCGACTTGATTCCACAAATGTTATCACCCCGCTCATCTCTTTAATCACAAAAATTGACCTCGATCATACGAACATTCTCGGCAGCACTGTCGAGGAAATAGCAAAAGAAAAAGCAGGTATATTCAAATCTTCCGTACCGGCAATCAGCGCACAGCAAACAGAAGCTGTGTCTGAGGTTTTAAAAGAATGCGCCGAAGCATCGCGAACTGAAGTTAGAATCATTTCGAATGATATTGAATTCAGCGCCCGATTCGGCGGAGGTATTGATGGGAAACAGCACACTCGTATTTGCGTCATTACTGAAGATTCACAATACATGCACATCCCTGTTCCACTCAATGGCGAACACCAAGCGACAAATTGCGCGCTTGCGATTTCCGCAATTGACCAACTTAAAAAGTTTGGGTATGAGTTCGACGACCTCGCACTCTACAATGCACTTGCAGAAACTAAAATTGAAGGCCGAATGGAAACCGTCTGGGAACGACCAAAAATTATCGTCGACGGTGCCCACAACCCGACTGCTCTTCAAACACTCATCAAATCAATTGGAGCCCACATTCCTTACGATTCAATGGTGTGTGTGTTTGGATGCTGCCAAGACAAAGACGTCAACGAAATGCTTCTGAAAATTTCCCTTGGTGCTGACAAAATTATTTTTACAAAGGCGCAAAGCAATCCACGTGCAGCAGAACCTAAAATTCTTCAACGTCAATTTGCCGAAATCAGCGGAAAAATGACACAAATTGCAGACACTTTGCCAGAAGCACTGGAAATAGCTGCTCAAGCTGCGAGCCGAGATGATTTAATCTGCGTTACAGGTAGTTTTTATCTCGTTGGCGAAACCAAAAAGCATCTAAAAGCCCTCGCCGCCAAAAGATAATCATCCACAATGGTATCCTGCACGTCTTATGCTCGGAACAACGCCAACTTATAAATATTGTGCAGAAGTTGCCAATGAATTAGAAACGCGTTGGCAATCTAATTGGGCGAAAGACAACCTATATACAATTGGCAATCCGGGCGATGACGGCTTCGATACTTCAAAACCAAAGTTTTATTGCTTAGATATGTTTCCCTACCCAAGCGGTGCGGGATTGCATGTTGGGCACCCAGTTGGCTATATTGGCAGCGATATTATTTCACGTTTTAAACGAATGCAAGGGTTCAACGTGTTGCATCCTATGGGTTGGGATGCGTTTGGCTTACCCGCTGAACAATATGCAATTGAAACCGGTGTGCACCCAGCAACCACAACTCGTACAGCAATTGACACTTTTCGGGGACAACTGCAACGCATCGGTTTTAGCTACGACTGGTCAAGAGAGTTTGCCACCATCGATCCAGAATATTACAAATGGACACAATGGGTTTGGCTAAAGGCATACGGTTCGTGGTTCGATCCATCAACGAAGCAGGCAAGACCAATTAACACGCTTATTGATGGTTTAAACACCGGCGAAATTACAGCGGACGATTGTGATTGGCAATTGATGAGCGTGTCGGAAAAAACTACTTACGTTAACAATCATCGACTCGCATACCTTGGCGAGCAAGTCGTCAACTGGTGCCCGAAACTCGGGACTGTTCTTGCAAACGAAGAAGTTATCGATGGCTTGAGCGAACGCGGCGGGTTCCCTGTTGTTCGGCGGCCGCTTCGACAGTGGATGTTTAGAATTACTGCTTTTGCCGACCGACTTCTTGAAGATCTAGAGGGTCTTGATTGGCCACACTCGACCTTGCGCATGCAAGCAGAATGGATTGGTCGAAGTGAAGGTGCAGATATTGATTTCAACTTGCAGAATCGTGAACCTATTCGCGTGTACACCACAAGGCCAGACACCCTGTTTGGTGTAACGTTCATGGTGCTCGCGCCAGAACATCCACTTGTGGATGCGCTTATTGCGTCTCCGCCAGAAAATTGCAACGGCAAAGCCCTTGCAGCGTATGTCACCGAAGCAAAAAACCGCGCAGACGTTGACCGCATGGCAGACTCAAAAGAAAAATCTGGCGTGTTCTCTGGATTATTCGCAACGAATCCTGCAACTGGAAAACAAATTCCGGTTTGGGTTGCTGATTATGTCTTGATGGGCTACGGACATGGTGCAATTATGGCGGTTCCTGCTCACGATCAACGTGACCACGACTTTGCAAAGGCACACGATTTTGAAATTATCGAAGTAGTAAAGCCCGACGAAAAAACAGACGGTTGTTTTTCTGGTAACGGAACAGCTGTCAACTCATCAAGCGATCGTGTATCCATTGACGGTCTGCGAACTAAGGATGCAAAACAAAAAATAATCGATTGGCTAGAAGAAAACAACATCGGAACAGCAAAGGTAAATTTCCGACTACGCGATTGGTTGTTCTCAAGACAACGATATTGGGGCGAACCGTTTCCGATAGTCTTTGACAGCGAAGGTAATCATTATCCAGTTAGCGAAGCTAGTTTGCCAGTTGTTCTTCCAGACCTTGATGACTACACGCCTACAGAATCTAAAGATCCAACACCGCTACTTGGCAAAGCAACGGATTGGTTACACACTACTGCGGGTGAAGCTGGTGTTGACCCGTCCATTCTTGCGCCAGACACCCCCGTCACCCGAGAAGCTAACACCATGCCGGGATGGGCTGGATCTTGTTGGTATGAGATTCGATATTGCAGCCCAAACTGCACAGAGCGATTTGTGGACAAAGATGCGGAACAATACTGGATGGGCAACGGAACCGATTTATATATTGGTGGGGCAGAGCATGCGGTATTGCATCTTCTCTATGCAAGATTCTGGCACAAAATGTTGTTTGACCTTGGCGAGGTTTCCTGCAACGAGCCATTTCAAAAATTATTCCACCAAGGTTTGCTAACAAGTTTCGCCTTCCAACGTGCAAACAAGTCGCTCGTTCCTTCGGACGAAGTGGAAGAACAAGACGGCAAGTTCATAGAAACTGAAACCGGCGAAGAAGTTGAACGCGTTATTGCAAAGATGAGCAAGTCGCTTAAAAATGTCGTAAACCCAGACGATGTTATTGCTGAATATGGGGCAGACACCTTGCGGTTGTACGAAATGTATATGGGACCGCTTGAGGCATCCGCGCCATGGAACACAAGAGATATCGTTGGGGTGTATCGATTTTTACAACGCATCTGGCGATTGTGCATTGACGAAATTAGTGGCGACATACACGCGACCTTGCACGATGTACAAGACGATTCGGTAGAGCGAGCACTTCACGCAACCATTGCAAAGGTAACCGATGACATCCCAAACCTTTCGTACAACACTGCCATTGCATCGATGATTGAATTTGTTAACACTGCAACGTCATCTTCCAAACTCACTGCGAAACAACTCGACCGATTCGTTCGATTACTTTCTCCGTTCGCTCCGCATATAGCACAAGAAATTTACACCAAGATTGGCGGCAATGGTTACATTGCTGTTGCTTCGTGGCCAACATTTGATTCGGCGTTACTCGTTGAAGACGAATTAGAGTTACCTGTCCAAATCATGGGGAAAGTTCGTGGTCGCGTAACTGTTCCTGCGGATGCAAGTGATGAGATAGTCAAAAAGGCTGCGCTAGAAGATTCCAATATTAGTGCGCTTCTTGTAAACCTAACTATAAGAAAAGTAATTATTGTTCCAAATAAAATCATCAACATTGTTGCAAACTAACGAGAAACACATGACAAACGATTTCAATATTCTAGAATTCGCGGGGCTTTCAGAGGATAAACCTTGGGAATTACAACAACCAACCCCAACAGATTTTCGCGCAGTTATTTCTTGCTCAGACCAGCCATCTATGGAGTCGGTTACGCAAGCCATTGCTACTTTCGTTGGTGAAACGATTGAAGCTGAAGCGATTGATCTTCCCGGAGATGAAATCGCGTGGTCAACGCGAGTACGAATCGAAGGGCTACCAACCGACATTATTCTTTGGGTCGAACCACTGCCAGAAGCGGCAAGGGAAGAGGCTGAAATTGAACGTGGTTATATTCTTGCTTTACAAACAGTTCTACACAGCGGTGATCCATTAACGCACTTCTCAAATGTAATGCGGTTTCTCGCAGGAGCACAACTAAACGTGCATAGCATTTGCGATTTACCAACTGGTCGATGGTTCCCAAAAAATATTCTGGAACAAGTATTCGTAAGCGATGAAGTTGAACCTCCTGAAGAAGTTTTGTGGATTACTAGATTAGTCGAAGCACCTGAAGACACTGAACCAGAAGATCGTTGGGCTTGGGTTTCAACGCATGGGCTCACACGTTGCGGTCGAGCGGAACTTGAAATGTTCGGTGTTACGGCAATCTATTCTTCCGAAGCAGTGCAAATCATTGACGGGCTTGCTGCACTCACCCTTGAAACTTCGCTACCACCGGCTGGACAACCACTGTCCCTTGGGTCAGATCTTCTTGTTTCATTGATGCCGTGCGACAAAGCGATAGGAATGCTTACCGAAGGTATGCCCGGTCTTGAAGACCGAAACGTACCAAGTGTTGCAATTGCAAGTTCGGATGCAACTTTGGTGTATCCACACGATGCGCTGCTCACGCTTCGCCAAGGCGAGACCGCGGTCATCAAATCACTTCGCTCCACAGAACGCAGTGCAAAATTAGCGCAAAACAATTGGGAACTTTTGCTTAGAACCGCTTCGCAAATCGGCGAAAGTGAACATGCTGGTTGCATGGTGCAAGTACCTTGGGCGCGAGTTGAAGATGAAGAAGCTCCACGAGAATATCTCTGGTTTCGAATTGTTGAAGTGAAGGGGCAAGAGGTCGTGGGCGAGCTTGCGCATACACCTGATCTTGTAACATCACTTTCAGAAGGTCAAAAGGAAACGATTGCAAAGACGGATGTGACAGATTGGGTACTCATGACACCTGTTGGTCCTATGGGCCCGAGTGATGCCGGCGCAATCAACGATTTTCTTGAACAGTTCAATAATTGAGCGCCTCTGTGGCAAATACCTAACCGCACGTTCAAAGAACACAATAAACGACCCGAGGGATTGTTTATTTATTAGAGATTAAGAATAACCAACAACCCAAATGATAGAAGTGCGAGCACAGCAAAAAAGAATGCGATTCTTGCTGTAATTGGCATCGGTAGTGAATCATATTCTAGATTATCCTCGCCGGGCATTTGAAGTTCATCCCAATCAATATCTATAGAGTGGCGTTTGTTATCGAGTAAAACCTGTCTTGCAATTTCCACATCTTCTTTTTTCACTTGCAGTGGCACACCCATCCATCCCGAACTTAATCCCACTCCCACGCCAATTGCAGGAGTGGCAAACACGAACGCTTCGATGCCATGATCGCGTAAAACAATTGCCAAAACGTTTGCTTCAAATTCCGTCTGTGGACAAATAAGGGTGACTAAATCTCTACTCATCCGAAACTGTCTCCCCCGCTTCTTGACGGTTGCAATACTTCGATAATTCGCTCGGTTTTATCATCAAGCCAACGAAGTTTTCGTTCGACCATACGCAAAAAGTCTGAACCTAATATATTTCCAAAACTACCTGTTCTATGAACATGAAACACGCTTTCAACAATTAATGCCTCTTTCATTAACGGTGGGATAATTGATATTTCTGATGGCAACAAGGGTGAAATCGTAAAAGCGTTATACCCTTGAACCATAGATCGAATTGTATGGCCACGAAAACTATCTGGCCAATTGTTCACATCGTCCGTTCCCATTCTCATTGAAAATTGCAGTACACCGTTAGCGATGTCTGTAATTCTCTGCGCGACTCGCAGAGAATCAAAATCGATAACCGCTACAATTTCTCCGTCTTCATACAACATATTTCCCGGATGCCAGTCACCATGCACAACCGAAGTGGGAAGCGAAGAAAATCCAACTGAATCTGCAGCAAATTTTGCTTTTTCAAATTGTTCCTCTATATAGCAAATCGTTTCATCCATGCCCTTCAAATTAGACTTGTTTTCAAAATTGGAAAGTACATCCACAAGTTCTGAAATAGTTTTCTTTGTGGTTTCAATTTGATGAAAGGATGTTTTTTTAACTGCTGGCTCTTCTGAAAACTCGCGGAGTGTGTCGTGACAGTGTGCCAACACTCTTCCAGATTCAGCAGCCTCTGGTTTTGATTTGTCAAACCTGTGACCGTTAATGAAGTGAAACAACTCATAAATTTTTCCTTCATTTTCAACAAGTGTGTTGCCGTCGACTGTTTCGACAAGTCCCGCAACGGGAAATCTATGTTCACCAAGTTTTTTTTGAATGATATGAGAAAATTTCACTCGGTCAAGGGCGTCTCTTCCTACTGCGCGCCTCTTTAAAAGGTAT
>Ga0066376_10000520_pt1 | contig 35726 bp, 33 predicted proteins | sample Knorr_S15_td_Bot_FD_77009 | JGI IMG/M metagenome (GOLD analysis project Ga0066376, IMG submission 77009) | Marine microbial communities from Southern Atlantic Ocean transect - Knorr_S15_td_Bottom_ad_5009_LV_A | ecosystem: Environmental > Aquatic > Marine > Oceanic | place: Southern Atlantic... | reverse complement strand
GGATGACGTTGACTCCGTATGGCGAAGAGGCTCTGTCAGAGTGGATGGACAAGAACGCTTACGTGACTTGGATTACCCATGAAGAACCTTGGGTATTAGAACGTACCCTAATCGAATCGCTTTCACTCCCGTTAAACATTCAGGACAACAGCCACCATCCGTTTCAAAAGACTCTGAAGGCGGTGCGTTCCGATGCACGTTCCACTGCTAAAGACCTCTTAATTTTTGCCAACTAATCGCTACTTTGAATAAATAACCTCAGCACCCTGACACCCACCATCTATATAAACAACGGGCGCAGCGGTCTATCGGCGGTAGGTGTTGGCAGCAGGTACGACAGACGACCGAAACAGCGAATTAAATCGTGCTATTGGAACAGTATTGGAACAATTAACAGAAAAGCCCCCGCATTTCTACGAGGGCTTCTAAGTTTGGTTCACGATGGAGCGGCGGACGAGATTCGAACTCGCGACATTCTGCTTGGAAGGCAGAAGCTCTACCACTGAGCTACCACCGCGACGCTAAGTTCAAATCAAGTTCAAACTCACCGGAAGTATACCAGTTTGGCCAGTATAAATTCGGAAGGAAGAATGTCGTGCGAGGACAATATTTCGGCCATGTCGACAGCGTGTCTGGTAACAAGTGACGGTGCCGGGAAATCACTCCTCGAAAGTGATTTCGGCGCCCCCTAGTTCCCTGTGCATTTCGGCGAATTCGGTCTCGCCGCGGAGGCTGTAAATCTGGGCCAGGACCTGGTGTGACAGCAGGGCGCCTTCTGCTCCGGGTTGTTTTTCCGTTGCGGTAATGAGCGTTGCGATGGCTTCGTCTTCCCGGCCGAGTTCAAACAACGCGCGGCCCCTGGCGTACCAGGCTTTTGACCACGGCTGGGTCGATTCCTCTACCGCGATGACCATGTCGGCATATTCGATGGCGAGTTCGTGGAGACCGAGACTTGTCATTGCTGTCGCTGCGGTGCCGACCAGCGACGGGTACGACGGGTAGAGTTCGACGATCCTGCGGGACCGGTCGGCAAGTTCCTGGGCATATTCCAGATTGCCCCATTCGACAAGGGTGGCTGTGATTTTTGAAAGGCCTATTTGTGCGTCCCACTCGAACGGGTCTCGTTTTTCGTATGCGAGCAAGAGTTCCCGCCCCGTGAGAATCAGGCGCATCGCTTCTTCTTCATTGCCTAGCGCCCGCTGTTCTTTCGCGACTAATACGTATTGTTCCGAGAGCGCGTGGGTGAACGATTCTCGTTCCGGGGCCTGCGCCTGCGCATCGGCCCAGACCTGCGCCCGCGTTTCGAGCTCAGGGTGGTCGTGCCCCCTCGCGAGAGAGGCGCTTGCCGAAAGTCTTCGCATGTCCCATCCGACAAAAATCGTCAGCAGCACCGCGGTCGCGAGCACGGCTGCCAACAGCGTTGCGGCAAGTGCGGTCTGGTTAGAGGCGGTGAGTGCAAGCGACGAGCTCCCGGTCGCACGTACGTCAGAAGATTCTTCTGAATCCGAGGCCAGTTGACGGTTGACGATTTCGTAAAGGGCGATCGCGGCGCCGAAAAGTGCGAAGGTCATCGCCAGGTCGGATACCCGCGGCACTCCAGTCTGCAATTCGACCAGCTTTCCGATCAGGGCCGGCAGGAGCGCGATTATCAGGATGCCGGTGTGGTCGATGCCGCGGCGGGTCGAACGGAACCTGCGAACGATTGCGAAGACGGCTATCACGAGCAGACCGGTGAAGGCGACGAATCCCAGTAGCCCGACGAACCCGTTTTCCATGAGCACCTGGAGTTCGAAGTTGTGGGCGTGGTCGAGGATCGCGAGATTCGTCTGTGGCTTGCCGGCAAACGGGAACGAGTAGATGAACATGTCGGGACCGAAGCCGAAGACAGGCCGCAGTACTGAGTTCGCCACCGGTTCTTCGATTGGAACGTACCAGCGCGTGGCGAGATTGAGTGTGGATCCCCAGATGTTGAACCGCCCGGCGAGGCCACCCCGGATATCGGTCGATGCCCCGCTGGTGCCGCTGAACGAAGACCCGATGCTCCGAACCCGTTCGAGTCCGACGTCTCCCTGCGGCGAGGGGAGGGCGATGATGACGGCGGCAACAACGGCAGAGAATGCGAGCACGGCGGCGGATTTCGCTACGGACCGCCATGAGCCGATCGCGGCGGCAATGATGAAGAAAGTGCCGATCGATGCCGCGGCCCCAACAAATGGCCCCCGGCCGCCGGAGAACCACAGTCCTGCGAGTTGGAGGCCGAGCGCCCCGACGATTATTGCGAGGAGAACTCCCCGGTTTTTTTGGTTTCCGTAAACCATTGCGAGGGTCGCCGGGATCGTCATGACCATGTAGGCACCAAAGTTGAGCGTGTTCCCGAAGCTGGCGATTACACGGGTGCGGCCGGCGTTGTTGCCGATGGGGTCCCAGCCGAAGTGCTGGGCGATGCCGAACGCCGCAGCGATGGTCCCCGAGGCGATGAGCGTGTATGCAAGAAGTTCGAGGCTGCGCCGGGTCCGGAAGCGCAGGGCCACGGACAGGAACAGCACCAGTAGCGAGATGCTGTCGTAGAGGTTGTAGCCGGACCTTGCTTCGTCGCCACCGAAGAAGCTGATGACCGGGAGTGGCGAGAGCAGCGTTGAAGCGACCTGTGCAAATGCCCAGACTGCGGCGCCGACCAGGGCCCAGTGCGCCGGATTCCGGCCAGCCCAGCGCAGTAGGTCCCAGTTGAACCTGTTGTTCGGGGCGTCTCTTGAATTAAGCCTGCGAAATACCAGTTGCCACAGCCAGAGGATCGCGATTGACCCGGCGGCCAGGTGCAGTGTGACGATCTTCAGTTCGGAGAAGACCGCCACGATTTTAAAGTAGCTGAAGACGAGCGGAATGATGAACAGCGCGCCCAGCGTGATCCACATGATCGCCTGGTCGATGCGGTGATACGTGACGGCGCTGGTTGGATTCGCGGTCGATCTTCTTGAGCGGCGTGGCATTGAGAGGTTGTTGCTCCGGGGATGAAGCGGAGTTTATCGGAAATCTGGCCCGTCATCAGGTATCGATACGATGAATTGTTGCGGGGTGCTGGCACACGTAATGTCTACACGAGAACCCTTCGATGTATGTTTCAGACCATTGTCCAGGAGATTGGAGATGACCCGGGACATACGGGACCGATTACCGACCAGATGAGGGAACCGGCACCCCGTGTCCAGGTGCAACGTCCTGTCGGCAAGTTGAAATAACGGCGAGTAGACCGTTACCACTTCGAGGAGCAATTCCATCAGGCTGAAACTCTCAGACCCAGGATCATAATCGGTGGCACCGGTCAGACACATCGCGATTTCGGCACAGAGCTGTGTCATCTGGTGACAACTCTCCTGGGCGGAAACGGCTCTTGCCTGCCGGACGTCATCGTCTCCTTCTTTGGCGGCAACTTCCAGCAGATCAACCATCAGACTGACCGAAGTCGCGACCGAATGGATGTCGTGAACGAGGTAAGCGAGTTGATCAGGCTCACCGGGGGCAGTGTCAGTGCCCTTTCGGTTTCCGTATTCCAGCTGGCTTTGCATCGATATCCTCTCCCAAAACATAACTGTGCAGTTCGAGCTATCCCGCCTAGTAGAGACGTTCCGAGTGTCAAAAACGTGACGCAATCCAAAATATTGGCTATGAGTGGGGACCTGAATTGAACGAATCTGAGTGTCGCGGTTCTTTCAGCGGGACGTGTTGGAGGGGCAATTCGACCACCCCGAGCGCCCACGGACAAACGGCAAATGACGAAGTGATAGAAACGACAAATCCCCCGGCCTATTTTCCCGCAAGCCGTGAGCTATGAGTTCAGGTCGCACAGGGTCAACCGAATTAGCCCCTGGCCTTGATGCAGCCGGACGGAGTGAATGGGGTGATCATGTTCCGCGCTTGCAGCTAGCTGTTTGCGTTGACCCAGTTCTGTGCCCCCTGGAGCATGAACAGCACCGCGGTGGCACCGGGATCCTGCACACCGATCGACCGCTCGCCTAACCAGCTTGCGCGGGATACTCTCGACTGCATTTCGATGGTTGCCGTCGTCCCTGCCTCGCACGCAGCCACCGCGGCGTCGGTCGCTTCTCGCAGGGATTTGCCGGACGTGTGCGCCTCATCGAATGCGTCGATCGCGGGTGCAAGCGCATCGAGCAGCGTCTTATCGCCGAGCTTGGCCTTGCCACGGTCCATAAGACCTTGCAGTGCAGCCCGTCCGATAGCGGCCACGTCGCCAGCACCAACGTCTTCACGGTCCTTGACCACGGCGCCGCCACGCATCATCGCCGTGGCGAACAGTGCACCGAACGTGGACGCGGCCGCGCGGTTGAACGCCATCCCCGACCGCGCGAGCTGGTTACTTACCGGCGTTCCTTCGATCTCTTTCAACCCGGCGAGCACCGCGGCCATGCCGCGTGTGACGGTGACGCCGAGATCACCGTCGCCAATCTTCGCGTCCAGGCTGCGGAGAGTGTCCGCCTGAGGTACGATTTCCGCCGAGATTGTCTGGAGAATGCCGAGGAGCTCGTCTGTCATGATCACCTGCGAAAGTTGACTGTGGGTATATATGCGCGGTCAAACCGGGTCATTTACCGCCGAAGGGCAAGCCCCGGTGGCGTTGAGCGAGGTCTGCTTAGCGCCCGAGTTGTTGCAATAGAAGAGGCGAGTATGCCGGGGCGTCCAGCAGTTTCGTCATATCGTCATCGAGCTTGCAAAGACTGATGGACGCTCCGGACATTTCCATGGACGTTGCGTACTCGCCGATGAACGCGCGATGGATTTTTATGCCCCGGTCACCGAGGATCTGCGCTGCCTTGTTGTACAGGATGTACAGTTCTTCCGGCGCGGTGGCACCCAGGCCGTTCACCAGCACGGCGGCGGTATCGCCCGATGAGAAGGGCAGGTCAGGCAGGATGCGGTCGAGCATCTGACCTGCGATCTCGTCGGCAGTCAGCAGTGGACCGAGTTCCACGCCCGGCTCGCCGTGAATACCCATGCCGAGCTCCATCTGGCCCTCGGCCACCTCGAAACCAGGTTCTCCGACCGCGGGGATAGTCGTGCCAGAAAGGGCGACTCCCATGCTGCGTGTGTTGAACACCGCATTCTCTGCGGCAGCGTGCACCCCGTCCAGATCGCGCCCCTCTTCGGCCGCAGCACCGGCGATCTTAAAACCAAAGACGATGCCTGCCACGCCACGGCGGCGTTGCATCTCTGCGTTGGGGGCCGATGTCACATCGTCACGGCCGAGGGTGGTTTTCACCGCGATGCCTTCAATCTCGGCCATTTCGGATGCCATGTCGAAGTTCATCGTGTCGCCCGAGTAATTTCCATACAAATACAGCACGCCAGCCCCGCCGTCGACTGCCTTCGTCACATCGAGCATGTCCTCGGACGAGGGCGATGAGAAGACGTTGCCGACACAAACTCCGGTGGCAAGCCCCTGGCCAACGTAGCCCAGGAACAGCGGGAGGTGGCCGGAACCACCACCGGTGGCGATCCCCACTTTGCCGGCGATTGGCGCGTCCGCCCTGATCAATGCCCTGGTGCTGCCTTCTACCCGTTTCAGGTAGTCGGGGAAGGCTGCGAGTATTCCTGCAACCGTCTGGTCTTCGACAAGTTCCGGGTCGTTGATGATCTTACGCATTGCCATGGGTCGTCTGCCTCCACAGTGTTGAGATTAGGTCAGGCGGAACTCTATTCAGGCTTTGGCGTGGTGTCAATTTGCGCAGATGGCGAATCAATCAGGAGCCGATGCGTTCGGCGACATTACACAGCCGCGGTTGTCAATTCACCTTCAGGATTTTTCGTCCGCAGAACATGGGTCACCGGGTCACTCCCCGGGGGCCAATTAAACTCGGGACACCCGCATCCGTCGGAACCGTGATCGGAGATTCACAACGTCGTTCCCGTTTCCAGACCCAGGAAATCGCGGCCCACGAGGCACAGGTACCGACCCTCGACGACGAGCTGGCGATCATTTGCAAGCCCTACACTGCCCTCGACGCCCCCGGTCCACCCGCAGGCCGGGCCGACGATCTCACGATATTCCTGCCAACCCAGTAAGCCCACCGTCCATGAACAAACCCACCCCCCTGCCAGCAGAACTCACCCCGTATCCGATAGTCGCCAACATCACTTTCGCCGAGGGTCCGTCATTCGACGACCTCGGGAACCTCTACTTCGTCAACTACGCACACGAGGGGACAATTGGTCGACTCACCCCTGGCGGTACTGCGACTATATGGGTTCACACCGGCGGCAGCGCTGGAGGGACGAAGTACGATGGCGATGGCCATATAGTCGTTGCAGATTCTGGAGCCGGAAGAATCACCCGCTTCGATGTGCTGACCCGCAAGATGGAGATACTCACAGAGGAGTTCGAGGGCCAGCCGTATCTTCGACCAAACGACCTTACCCTCGACCGTTTCGGCAACATCTATTTCACTGTCCCGGCACCATCTGAACCAAGTAAAGAACGGCTGGGTGCGGTCTACCGGATAAACATGTCCGACGATAACTCACCGACAGGCGTCGATCGTCTGCTCGCAGATGTGCCCGTGCTAAACGGGCTGGCCGTTCTCCGCGATCCGGACCGCTTTTACCTGGCCCTGACGGTTCGTAACTCGATCGTGGCCTACGACATTGCCGGGGACGGCTCTCTTGTCAACGAAAATACCGTCATCGAGTTTCCCGACCGCTCGGTCGACGGTATCGCCTTCGACGAACACCAACGGCTCTGGGTCGCACGTTGGACCCACGGGTCCGTCGCCGTAGTGGACGTTGAGCGGCGGGAACAACTGGCCGACTACCCTATGGGTGTGGAACGGGTTACAAATCTCGCTTTCTGGGAGAATTCTCTTTACGTCAGTATCGCCGCCCGGAGCAGCGTTGAACGGCTAGACGTGGGATGCCGGGGCCTGGCGATCACGCCCGATTGGTCACTACGCCGTCGCCCATAAAGTGCACGTCCGGACTCACCCGCAGGATTGCCGGTCACGAAATCGAAAGAACAGGTGGTCGATCGGTTGGACCAGTTTCCGATAGCAGTTGAACTGGCGCGAGCTGCCTGTAGACCGCGTTAGTGCCTTACGGAGGACACCCGGGGATAACAATTGGAGCAGACGCGGTCCTCTGTTCGAGCTTTGTGTCTATTAGCTCCGAAAAATCGCCCGATCTCGATCCCACGGCACTCACCAAAAACGTCCCCGTGCCGCTACTGGCACGACTTCCTCCAGGATGCCGTTCCGGACGCAGAAATAGTGATCGTGGATGTTAATGGTCATGGCAGCGCTCATCGGCAACAGGTGGACCAGGTCCTCAATCGCCAGACTCTGTGCTTCTTCGGCAAGCGCCAGAATTCCGTGCTCTTCGTTCAGGCGTTCCAGCTGCGCGCCAGCTGGAGAGACAACCCTGGGAAGCCCCGATTCGGAATTCATGGACTTTCTTCCGATGTCGAGCACGGCCCGTGTGGCGGCCGGTCGACTTATCGTCATTGACAAGACGGTGAGTGCTTGATCGAAATCAGACATCTCGTCCAGGTAAGAACCGTCCATGAAAATGTAGCTGCCACACTGCATTTCTGTCACATGATCGGTCTTTGCTGAATCTACATAGGTGCTGGTGCCGCCCGCAGACATTATGCGAACGGGGAGACCGTCTGATTCAATTTCGTCTTTCGCAAATTTGAATTTTGCCATTGCCTCGGAGACAATCCGGCGCTTCGCGGCGGTCTCCGCCGTAACGTGACCCTCATACCCCATTAGTCCGTCGAATCGCACGCCAGGCAGACGGTCCACGATTTTTGCCAGCGTTGTTGAGGGTTCGCCGGGTTCGACGCCGCAACGGGAGATCCTGACATTCACGTCAACAAGAACTCCGATTGTTACTCCCTGGGCTTCGGCCGCAACAGATAGGTCGCGGGCAACCTCGGCACTGTCCACTGCAACCACGACATTGGCTCGCTCCTCCAGCCTGGCGAGCCTCGCGATCTTTTTCTTGCCGACGATCTCATTCGCGATCAGTACTTCCGTTACGCCGCCGTCGACCAGGACTTCAGCCTCGCCGACCTTAGAGCACGTAATGCCAATGGCTCCTGCGTCGAGTTGCTTGTGCGCCCAGTACGGGCTCTTGTGTGTTTTCGAGTGCGGCCTCAGGCCAGTCCCATGCTGGTTAGCGAAGGCCTGCATCTTTCGAATATTCGCCTCGGCAACATCGAGATCCACGACCAATGCAGGCGTCTCGAAATCTTGAATTGGAGTTCCGGGTTCAGGCAAGACGTTTACCAATTATTTTTTCTCCTACTTGTCCGCCACAGGCGGTCATCGACGAATGATGTCTGCCACACGTTCGCCAATCATCACCTTGAGGCCAAAAGTTGCGGTCGAACCGTGCAGTTCCTGCGTCGTCCAGTCGAAAATATCGTAGGGAGTGAACGGCAGCCCGGTCAGTTCGGAGGCAAGGTAGAGCACGCCCGGCAGCGGAGCGGTCGACTATGCTCCAACCGCCACACCCGTGCCCGCCCGCGTACTTTTTCATTCCGTGCCTCTCGAATACAGCGTTTGCAGGGTTGCGATTCTAAATGGTGGTCCAGATGCAGCGGTTGGGCGCGCTCGATCTCCGGACTTCGATTTGCGCCTGAACCGAAGGCAGTGAAACGATTGCAAGGCCACAACCAGCCCACCAACTTCGAGTCTCGACCCTCCTGAAGGCCCCGTAGCCCACCGCACGCAGGTTCTTCACAACATCGTTCCCGTTTCCAGGCCCAGGAAATAGCGGCCCGCCGTTTCAAAGTTCGTAGCCCTGCCCTGAATCTGCTGCGCGATCGTGTGCATGTCCTGGTAGCGACGCTGTATCAGGTTGCTCTTGAAGATCGCGCCTGAGCCGAACAACTCGTACGCAGCGTCAACCACGCGGGCCGACTGCCTTATTGCATGGGTCGCAGCCATCCTCACTTCGATTCTCGTGTCCATTTCCACCCTGCCGACTTCGCACGCTGAATCCCACAGGGCTGCCGAACTGGCGCGCAGGTAGGCATCCGCCGCCCTGAGGTTCGCTTCGTTTTCGCCGATCTGCCGGTGCACGGTAGATCGGTCGATCATCGCGGAAGAAACCGCCCGCTGTGTCTTACTTCCCGCAAGCTCGATCGCGTCGTCCATGCATGCCCTCGCCAGTGCAATCGAGATCGTCGCGAAACCGATCGCAAATAACGGAATCTTTGGGATCCTGTAGATTGGACCGTCTGCATGTGGTGTGTCCGACTCCATATACGTGTACTTCTTCGGCACGAAAAGATCATCAACCTCAAAGCTGAAACTCGCCGTGCCGCGCAAACCATTCACCTGCCACGTATCCAGCATCGTCGCGTCGGCCTTAGGGATCAGAAACATGGTGGGTTCACCGGCCCGGTCTTCAACTGGTGCGCGTGCGGCGAGCCAGGTGGAGTGGCTGCTGCCGCTACTGAAGTCCCAGCGGCCCGATAGCCGGTATCCGCCCTCAGTTTGTACCGCTTTCGTATCTCTGGAAGGAGGGCCGTTTGTCACGATCCCGCGCCGATCTCCCCAGATCTCGCGGGCGGTTTCAAGCGGCATGCGCGCCGAATCAGTGGCAAAGATGTTGTTCTGGTTGATGCACCACGCAGTGCTGGCATCGGCCTGCGCGAATATGCGGACGATCTCGACAAACGCCGGGTGGTCGGTCTCAACGCCGCCAACCGACTTCGGCACCAGGAGCCGGAACAGACCGGCGTCAGCCAGTTCACCGGCAAGGTCAGCGGGAATCTGCCGCCCTTCGTCTATTTCGTCGGCGCGCTCAGCAACCTTGCGTGCAAGTCGGCGGGCGCGGTCGACGTGCCCATCTGAATCGGGGAAGCTCATGGCCGGAGAGTATCACGAGGGTCGTCGCCCATCTCTTGAACGCTCCGATTGTCACTTCACTTTGTCGAATCTCCACCGTCGGCATCCGTCAGCCCATGACGTGTGGCAAACACCGCAGCATCGGAGCGGCGTCTCAGGTCGAGCTTGGCCAGAATGCTGCTCACGTGGTTGCGGACCGTATGTGGACTCAAGACCAGGCGCTCTGCGATTTCGAGGTTGGTAAGGCCCTCGGCGACCAGCAGCAACACTTCATGCTCACGCTCCGACAGGTCGCGCAGACCCGGAATTCCGCTGTTTACATCGGCGGCCCTGAGTCGGTCCAGCACACCCGCGGTCACCGATGGGTCGAGCGTCGATCGCCCCTCCGCCACCGACCGAATCGCATCGACTATCGCCCGGCTTGAAGTGTTTTTCAATAAGTACCCGCTCGCGCCCGCCATGATGGCCGCGAACACGGCATCTTCATCGGTGTGAGATGTCAGCATGACGACACGGGTTTCCGGCAGTTCTTCCAGCATCCTGCGGCAGGTTTCGATCCCGTCTATGCCAGGCATCAAAACATCGAGAAGTACGACATCGGGCGCGACGACTGGCGCTTCCGACAGCGCCTTTGATCCATCGGAAACACTCGCCACCACCGTCATACCCTCGGCAGCTTCGACCGCTGATTCGGTTCCCATTCGGACCACTTCGTGATCGTCGACAAGCATGACCCTGATCATTTTGCTGCAATCTCCTTTTGTGGTGGAAGCTCAACAAGAATTCGCGTCCCTTCACCTTCGCTGCTGATCACCCGGAATTTTCCACCCAGTTCTTCCGCCCGCGACGCGATGTGCCCAAGCCCGAAGCCGCCTGAAGTGCTGGCACTGTCGAACCCTTTGCCATTGTCTTCTATCGAAACGTCGATGCCAGTTGGCTTAAATTGCACGTCCACCGTGACTTTGGAGGCCTCGGAGTGACGCAACACATTTGCAAGTGCTTCCTGGACGATTCTGCAGATCTGTGTCGCGACCTCTGGCTCCAGGGAAACCTGATCTTCTGTATCCCCCAAATCGGCGATCCGTTCTGCGTCGGCGTTCAGACTTGTGATTTTCAGATCGACTTCGATATCGGAGATGTTGTGAAATTCGGAAGCAAGATTTTCGAGCGCAGAACGGATATCGCCCTGTTCCGAAAGCATCGGGCTGAGATCATGCATGTAATGACGCGTTTCGAGAAGGGCATGCTTGGCAACGGGAATGAGTTTCGCCAGTCGCCCCCCGATATCGACTGCCCCTGACGATTCGGCCTGGGCCGCTATCGACTCGATGTTCAGGCTGAGTCCGTAAAGATTCTGGGCGAGTCCATCGTGAATCTCCCGGCGTATCCGGAAACGCTGTTCAGCCGCGCGGATTTGCTCTCGTTGCGAAGCAGTCGCCAACTCCAGGTTCTCCATTGCCCGTGCCCGCTCAGCGTCGACAGCCTCGGCACGCTTGACGCGCTCGGTTCTGATGATGAGGTTCGCCAGGAATACCAGGATGTACATGACGAAGATGCGAGCGACGAGCCGGCGGTCGTCACCGTCCGCGATCACCAGACCGGGCGCCATGAAGATTGATATCGCCGCATACGCCCCGCTGACGAGGGTCACAAACAGCAGGCTTGCAGACCGCGATGCTGTCACCAGCGCCAGGCCGACAAGCGCCGGGTAGTAGAGGATGAAGAAGGAGTTGGTGAAACGGTTTGTGATCGCTATTCCGGCGGTAATCGCAGCCACGTCGAACAGGCTCATTACGATCGCAGTAACCCTCCCGACCGGCTCCCCTCGCATGAGCCTGAGGTGCAGCCGCGCATTAAGGACGATTATCACGAGCGCGATCAGGTCGACGTACAACAGGGACTGGTTCAGGGGCGCTGCCCAGTGGTTAATGACCCCCCAGCCAAGAAGCAGGTACCACCTGAGAATTACGACTACTTTCTGATTGTGGCGATAGTCGTCGAAGTCCGCATATGAGGGCTCAGATGCTGTGGTGTTCATCATTCTCTCGTAACCGGGCACCCTCGTCGCACGACAGGTGAACCGTGACTGTGTCTAGCCGAGATGTAAACATAACCACTCCGAAATCGTGTTCAGGATAGCGCATGCCCGACCAGGTCGCAGTCGAATGTCGAACTCTCGCCATCGGCATCGGCAATGAGGCACGCCAGTGGGTTCGACCTAAACTTCGTCAGTCGTTAGCGGCTCTAGGGCATCGAACACCGCGTCCTGAGTGGCGTCGCTATCCCCTTTGACAAGTGCCACGAATTCCAGACGTGCCCGGTAAATCGCCGACTCCAACTGCCCGGCCAGCGCAAGCTGTTCGGCAACCGTACGCACCCTGTTCTTCGCATCGACTTCGGCGTCGAAACCCAGCTGAGTCAACTCTTCCAGCGCGGAAGTGGCGTGCTGCAATCCGCGTCTGAACGTCCTCGCGGCACTTATTGCCAGCCTTGATCCCGGGGTCTTTGGGTTCGACTGGTGGCGCTTGATGGCGAGGTCCAATTGCTGGTACTCAGCGAGGAGCCTCCCGGTAATTTTGCTGCCCTGTTCCGCCAGTCTTCGTATTTCTGGATCTTGTTCCTCCGACTGTAAATCGTCGAAGCCGGCGACGATCCGTTGTTCATGTGAAAGTCCGGCCTGCACCTTTTTCGATGCCGGATAAGTGGAAACCTGGTCTGCCATCCTATCGATAGCCTTACCCCGGTCCTCCAGCCGTTCAGTGGCGGCACGGGCGCGGATTATCACCGCATCGAGGCGTCGCATGTCAGTCCCTGCTTCCCGCAATGCCGCGTCGGCCGCTTGTTTGGCCTGAGTCGAAACATCGGTAGCACCTTTTATCTGCCTGGTAACGGCACCCCTGCGAATGCCCGCCACCAGTCGCCGCTCTGACATAAGCAGCACTTCCTGTTGCCGACGCAGGCGTTCTTCCTGCCGTTCGATCGCAGATAGCTCCGTGGCCATCTCGCGTTTCAACTCATGACTGAAGCGCTGAGAAGTAGCGTCGCCCCCAGCCTGGTTTTCGATCAGCGTGAGACTGTGTCGTGCCTTTTCCGAAAGCACTTCCAGGTGCTCGAGGGCGAGATCGACCTCGTACCTGGCGTTCTGAACTTTACTGAGCGATTCCAGGTGCGGCTCACGTGAGTCAGCCTGGATCGACCGGGGGTCCACGGCGGGCTCCATCAAGGAGCCCACCGCCTTTTTGATCTCTCCAAACGGATTTTTTATGAATCTAGCCACCACTTTCTCCTTAATCGTGGGGGTGTGTGTCCGCTGCTCCTGCTAGCTGGTCGCCGCGCGCCTGCGGTTTCGCTGCACCCACCAGAAGAACGATGCAAGTCCGCCAACCGCGGCCATGCCGATCAAACGTGTGACCAACGCTTCAAAGTCAATCCAACTCACATCCGACCCACTGAGGATCTGTGTGTTGACGACCAGGGTTGTCACCGCATACGCGATCATGGCGACCAACGTGTAGACCACCGTCATTCTTCGTGGCATCACAAACCCGAAGGCGGCGATGACCGGGAAGTAAGCAACGTAGAACTGGCTTCCGAGCCCTGCCTCGGCAGATGCCGGGCCTATCGCGATGACCGTTGTGATCAAAGCCAGGTCGAGCATTGAGCTGATGGCTATCAGTCCGCGGTTGGCCGGGTTTTGAGCAAGCCTTCGTCCGTGAAGGTAAAAGTTCACGACCATGAGCCCAACGATTGGGATTATCCCGACCGTCAGCTCTGCCGGGGTGCTTGTCAGGGTCATCACCAGGATCACACCGGCCGCGATCACGAACCAGCGAGCCCAGTTGATTACAACCTGTCCGTAGAAAACGTCTTCCGCGGATTCGCGTCGCAGGAATTCTGCATTTGTGTTGATTGCTTGAGCGGTCATGCGTCACCTCCTGTAGATGTCGTCTCGAAGTTGTCGGTCAGTTGCTGTTCCACCATGTCGGCATTGATCTCCTGCGTGCGCCGTGTCCGTTCAAGTCTCCAGAACACACCACCGCAGAACGGAACCGAAAGCAAGATCAGCATGTGAATGAGCAGGCTGGTGGCCTCTACGGTTCCGCCGCCCATGTCGTTTATCGGTGCGATCGAGATCAGTCCATATCCGATCACCGCGCCTACCGTGTACTTCGCCGTGTTGAACGTTGAGAACGTCACTGACAGGGCGAGCAGGGCGGGCATGAAGAACACGTACGTGCTCGATGGGAATGTGTTGGTGAGCAACAGGACACCGGTTATTGCACCGATATCGACGGCGCTCGCACCGTACACAATCCATTTCTTGATCGGTCGTTCACGGTTAACTTCCACCTGCAAGAAGAAGTTACCTACCGCCAGGACCAGGATTATCAGGACCGATACCTGGGCTTCGACAAAGTTTGCCGAGTTCCACAGGGTGAGTCCCAGCCCGGCGATCACCAGCACCCACCGGGCGTAGATGATTACCGGCAAACCCGCCTTGATATCGTCGTCGAGAACGTCATCCAGATTGACCCCGAACGATCCCGTGCCGCTATCGTCGGGCGGTATGCGTCTTGTAACTGTCGATTGAGTCATGTCTTATTCCTTCCTGGTTGAACTGTGCCGGTCGGGGAGTGGGCCCGACCAGCCAGCCCAACGACTGAATGGTTAATTGGTGTTCAGGCCCGCTTGATCTCTTTGGCCGTGAGAATGGCGTCTTTTGCCCGGCGGTAACCGGCGCCTCTCCGTGCCCTGACATCAAGCTCGTCAACGTCGAGCAACTCGGCGATTTTGTTGACACCGAGCTGGGCTTCTTTGCGCTCGGCAGCGAAGACTTCCAACTGCTCCTGCAGCCGTTCTTCATCCATGCCCGCGATAACTTTCCAGATGCCCTTCTTTTCCAGCTCTTTCCGCAGTTCAAAGATGTCGACTGTCGAGTCGATGACCTGGATTCGCGTTATCACCTGTTGCAGGTGGTTTTCCGCAGCGGACTTGCGCTTCATGGCGCGGTCCATCTTGTACGCCGAAACCTCGATCTCGGCGTCTCCGGCAGAGGGTTCGGAAGCGGCGTCGAGATAACCGTCGTATTCGTCCTGCGCCCGCCGGATGCGAGAGACCATCTTGTCTTGCTCGACTTCCTGGCGAATTCGTTCCTTGCCCAGGTCTTTGACATCCAGGTCTTCGAGAGTTCGAGCCCGGCCAAACCACAGAATTCCCATCGTTCACCTCCCTTGCTCTCAGTTCTGACGGCGAAACAACTGCACCTGTAGCCGTGGTCGTTCATTAATCTGATGAGCTCCGGTACCAACGATGGATCAGGCAGATACCGCAGCACAGCTATGACCGTACTGTTACCGCTAGTACACCTGTACCGGTTCGTTTGCATTGGCCAACTCGGTGCGCCTTTGAGCGCGTTGGGCTATGGTTACCGCGCCTGGGAATTCAGGGAGGAATTTGTGACGATTTCGAGGGCGTTGCCGCTGATATTGATCTCAACAGCTGCCGTGCTGCTGGCCGCAGCCTGCGGTACGGATGGCGTGGCAGACGCCGGGCCTGGCTCAGGCGGGGATACATCGCCCCCTATCACGCGAACTGACCAGATATTCACCCCGGAGTCGTTTACGCAGGCGGGGTGGAAAAAATCTAAACAGTACGACACCGAAACGGTCCCCCGATCGACCGAGATCTGGTACGGCTTTTATAACCAGAAAAATGTCGAGATCAGGTTCTATACGAACCACGAGGACGCCCTGGAATTCGGGATCTCCTCAGCCGAAGATTCAATAGAGGGCGCGGTTAAAAGATCTAAAGGCGGTCGGTTGCTCGATTTCAGCGGCGGGTCGTTCACCGCATATGCGGATTACGTCGTGACAGGAAACGCGGTATTGCTATGCGAGCTGGACCGCACACCCTGCGAACTGCTGGTCGAGCGGCTCGAGTAAATGACCCACTGGCCCGTTCAGCCCAATACGTCTTTCAGCGCGGCGAACACCAGTTCGTTCTCTGGCTCTGTGCGGATAGCGACTCGAATGAATTCACCGTCGAGCCCGATCTTGTCGCCGCAGGCCCGCACGTAGACGCCGTGCCTGATCAGCAGCAGGGTGCTCACGAGTTCGGCCGATATACCATCGGGCAACTGCATCAGCTGGAAGTTTGCACTGGTCGGGAACGAGCGAACAAAGCTGGCTCCTGCCGTCATCGACGTGAACTGGTCAATATAGCTCCGGTACGTGTCTAGAACCGTTCGGTATTCGTCCAGGAAGGATTGGCGGGCGAACAGTGAGAAGAAATACTCGGCAATTCCACTGGTATTCCACAGGTAACCGTGGTCCAGCAGTTGGTTCACACGCGACTTCTGCATGATCGCGTAGCCGGCGCGTATGCCCGCGATGCCGAAATCCTTCGACATGCTCTTGATCATCGTCACGTTTTCGAATTGATCGGTCAGACCGACCAGGGTCGGCAAGCCGTTCACCGCGCCGCCGGGACCAGACTCAGAACGGTTCGCAAAGTGAACAAAGCTCTCATCGACTATCACCGTCCTGAGTCCCGACAACCGGGAGAGTATCCATGTCAGGTCATCGTCGGGGATCAAGTAGCCGTCGGGGTTGTTTGGTGAAATCAGTACCGTCGTGTCGGCACCGCTACGCAGCACCGAATCCACGTACTGCTCGGGATCCAGTGCGAAGTCGTTTTCCGCGTTCAACTGGAACTTGGTTACACGGTGCTCGGTGTCTGCAAACTCGTAGTAGGGCGAAAAGGTCGGGATGTTGATATGGATGTGCGATGAGAAGTTGTGGATTATCGCCTGAATCGCTTCTGTTGCTCCGCTGGCGATAAACAAACGACCGGGTTCGACCCCGATAGCTGACGATAGCTCTTCGGCGATGACCCTGTTCTGCGATGGGTACGCCTCAAGCATGCGTTTGAACAGCAGTTCATCGTCCAACACATCAGCGTTGAAATATCTCCAGAAAAGCTCGGTTGCAAGTGGGTTGGAAAGGAAGCAGGCGTCGATATCGACCTGGATCTCGGGTAGCGACTGTTGCATCGTCGCGAGGCTTGGCGAGTGTGAACCCGAGTTCGAGCTCAAGCGCTCGAGATTTTCCATAAGAGCTCGTTCTTGAGTCGATATTCGTACAACACCCAGTTCGTTTAACATTAAGGTTCCTTTCCCTCGTAAAGGTGCCGGGCGTGTGCGTCTGACATTTCGACAGGCACGTACGATTGACGATCGCACGGAACACACGCCATTGCGGAATAATCCGCGTGGCAACCACGTCCGTTGAGTCGAATCACTGCGCCTGAAACATGAAAATGCCCGGTTGCCAAACACCGATACTCATGTCGCGTCAGGACAAATGTCTCGACCGCTATATCATTGGTGCCTGCTCGTCTCCTTAAGCAGACCAACGAAGCGCCCACGTACCCTGCACGTCTGCGCTAAATTTATAAGCCAATTTAAGTGATGCGGGTGGCCCGTTCTGGGTAACACACCGGCAAGAACAGCCACACAGGAATCAACTCCCCCTATGCAATCAACAGTATTCGAACCCATGGACATGGCCATTGCCGAAACTGTTCTGAAGGAGGCGAAACAGATCCTGGATCAACTCGGATTGGTTTTCTTCTTGCGCCATGGTACATGTTTGGGCGCGGTTAGGGACAATTCCTTCATTCCGTGGGACGATGACCTGGACATCGGATCGGTAATCGGGCTGCATGGTCTGACAGAGGAACTCGTACACAACGCGGCGGCGGTTTTCGAGGAGAAGGGCTTCGGCGTCAAGGTCAAGATTAATGAACTCAACCTGAGCGTCGATATGCAGAAATCCGGCATCCAGTTGGACTGGACCTGCTATCGGATTATCGACGAGAGCATCTACCAGTGGCCGGTCGTAAAAATTCCGGCAAGCCTGCATGACGACCTGAAAGAAATCGAATTTCTCGGTGAAAAATTCATGGTGCCCAACCCACCGGAGGAATACTTCAGGCTCAAATACGGCCCTGACTGGATGACACCGAAAGAGGCGGGTGGTTTTGAGCAAGAGGTCCTTGACCTCATGGCCGCAACCACCGACGAGGCGGAATCCGGTGGAGTGATGCAACTGGCGAACGACCGCGACCCCCTACGCCACACGGGCAGCCTGAAGGTGTTGGACACTGACGGCCAACCTGTTGGAGGGGCCGAAGTCTCGCTAGCGGCAACGTCGGTATTGACAGGACTGCACCGCTCGAAAACCAACCGCGATGGATTTGTATACTTCAGGCTGCCGGCTACTGCCGGGTATGTCCTCTCGGTCAAGGTCGGTGACCACAACGAGATCCTCTACCTTGAGCATCTCAAGCCAGGTGTCGATTATGTCTACAGGCCCGACCCTGAAATCCGCTCGGGCCGGGCGGACGCGCTAGTCCCGGTACCTTCCGAATAGCTCTAAACATCGCCGAACGTGGCCAAACGTGGCCGAACAGGCTGAACCGGGCTTTATTCGGTTCGCAACAAACTTAGCCAGGAGAACTTGAAATTACACGTGTCTACGTCGATATGGTGGCCGATCTCTTTCACTACGGTCATGCGAACTTCCTGAAACAGGCCCGGCAGCACGGTGATTTTCTGCTGGTAGGAGTTCACGCTGATGAAGCGGTGATGGTTTACAAACGCAGACCGATATTTTCCATGGAGGAACGCGTGGCCTCCGTCGAGGGTTGCCGTTATGTAGACGAGGTGGTGCCTAACGCACCGCTATCGATCGACCGTGAGTGGATTGAGAAGCACAACATCGACCTGGTTATGCACGGAGACGATTTCTCAAGCGATCTCGAAAGACTCTGCTACCAGGTGCCGATGGCAATGGGTATCTACAGGACGATCAACTACACAGAAGGTATCTCGACCACAGAAATCATGGCCCGGATTAAAGCCGCCGAAAACGAGTGACGGGGCTGTCCGGGCGTCCACCGGCCCCACCTGATCGAATCGGTCGATACAAACCCTGCAAAAGGAAGCGTGCCGACGCCGCACTGAAATGAAATTCGCTGACTTACTGATACAGGACGCTGCCCGGCGCGGGCTGAAGCACGTGTTTGGAATTCCAGGGTCGGGATTTCCGATGGACGCCATGGAGGCCGGGCGAAAAGCCGGTGTGGATTTCGTCCACATGGCGCACGAATCGTCGGTGGCGATCACCGCGGCCTACTATGGCGCTGCCCTCGGCACAGCGGGCCTCGCGATCGGTGTCAAGGGCGTTGGGGCTGGCAACATGGCAGGGGGCATAGCCAATGCCTATTTCGAACGAATGCCGCTTGTTTGCGTATTTGAGGCCGGGGCCACCGACTCAGATACCGACCTGGTACAGGTGACCGACCACAGTGCGATGTTCGGTTCGCTTATAAAATCGTTCACTACGCTTGAATGCCAAACGGCTAAAGATATGCTGCGCGATGCTGTGGCGACGGCGTTCGATGGGCGGCGGGGTCCGGTGGTGCTCGATTACCCGGCCAATTTCGATGATGGCGATTGCGGCGAACTGCCGGAACAGCCGCCGGGTTACCGGGAATCTTCACCAGGCCCCTCCCTACTGGCACAGGCAGGCCGTCTGATCGCAAGCGCTGAGCGACCGATGGTGATAGCCGGAGCCGATGTCGCGACCACCGGTGCCCAGGCCGACCCGCTTAGATTTGTCGAGGCCATCGGCGGGGCAGTGCTGGTCAATATGGACGCCCGCGGAGTCTTCCCGGAATCGCACCCACGCTGGGCCGGAGTCATGACCGGCAACTACATCCCCAACACGGTCGAAGGCGAGTTGGCTGAACTTTGCGACCTCGCCATCCTGGTGGGTGCCGATTCGTTGATGACCCACACCCCGTGGGGTTTCGAAATGCCCGCAATCGAACTGGTATCTCGACCCGAGTACCGCACCACGACACCCGATCCTGATGTGCGGATCGACGGCTCGCTTGCCGAATCTCTGCGCGCACTTACAAGCGCCTCGGACACTGGCGTGCCAGTCGAAAGCATCGATGCCGCAAAACAGAACGTCCTCAAGTATTTCGAGCGGCCCAAACAGGCGAAATTCACGATCCAGGACATCGTCGTGAGCTGCCGGGATTCTCTCCCCTCTGAAGGCATTGTGATCTCCGAAACCGGGGCGTTTGTGCGAATGCTGGAACACCTTTGGCCCATCGATCGCTACGGCGGTTACCTTGGGACGTCGGGCGGTCGGACGATGGGCCTGATGATCCCGGCTTCGCTGGGCACAAAGATGGCGCTGCCCGGGGTGCCAATGATCGGAATCGGCGCAGACGGCTCGACCCTCATGAGGCTTGGCGAGTTGGAGGTATTTGCACGGATGAACGTGGCGATGCCACTCGTGATCGTCAACGACCGAGCGCTTGGCACGATGAAATCACGCCAGGCGTCCAGGGGTTTGCCGGAGTTCGGCCTCGACCTCGCCCCGGTCGATTACGCCGCAGTTGCACGGGCTTCGGGAATCGACGGCGTCGTAGTGAGTTCGCCCGGTGAATTCGATTCGGCCCTGGCGAACGCCATGACCGCAAACGTCGCCACGGTCATCGATGCCCGCATCGACCAGCAGCCCTACTGGGACGGTTTCGCCCTGTCGATAGGGGCCATTCCCGAGGGCTATCAGGGATAACGACGGGTTAGCTGCGATAGCCCTTGTGATGCTGATCCTGACTGATTTCTGCCGCGTGACCCTGATTTCTAAGGCCCCAGCTGAGGAACCGGTTCGGAATAATCCGAGGCGTCGAAGAAGTCACCCAGGTCCCGATGGCTGACTTCCTCAGCGACAGATATGAAATCTGCGGTTGTGGCGGCACTGTATTTGAATCGATCTACAAAAGTCCGCAGTACATCGAAGAAATCGTCGACGCCCAGCTCCGACCGCAATGCGTAAAACGTCAGGCCGCCTCGAACATACGCGGCCTGATCGAGGATATCGGCCGGCGAGTTCACAACCGCCGGGGAGCGGGTATTGCTGCCCAGCCGTCTTCTGATCGAGCTTGCACGCTCAATGATGGCATCGGCACCCCATTTATGTTCAAGCCAGAGCAGCTCGGCGTATGTGGCGAAACCTTCGGAGAGCCAGTTGTCCGCTGGCGTGGCTGCCGAAACGCTGCCCCCGAACCACTGGTGTGCGATCTCGTGGGCAATAAGGCCATCGCTTGCGGACAGCAGAAATACCCGTTGCGGCGGGCCGAATCCGTTGAAAGGCAGAGGCCCGCGGAGGAAGGTTATGCCGAATGTTTCAAACGGGAACGGGCCTAACTGATCGGTGAATAATTCGATAATCTCCGGGACGATATCGAACCGGTCGATGGAGAATTGGGCGAAATCGGAAGGGAAGTAGTTGTTGATCACCAGATCGTCTGGACCGGCGATCGAATTGAGCACCGAATCTGAGACGGCGAATGCGACTCCGCCGACGGGCACCTTGAGCTCCCAGACATAAGTCCACGTATCACCATTGTCGATCGTCGCAATTAGTTCGCCGTTCGCCGTCGCAGTGTGGGGTTTCGGAAAAGTTATTCGAACGTCGTACGTGGCTTTGTCGAGCGGCGTCTGATTTTTCGGATACCACGCTAACCCGGACCCATGCACTAAGACTGATTCCCCGAACCGGGTCCAACCCATCGGGAATGGAAATCCGGGATAAAGAGGGGCTCGGGCGTCCCACCATAAGTAATGCGAACGGTGAACTCCGAACCGTCAGCGATCACGGTCGCCGGTTCGATGATCAGTTCGAGATCTTCCCGCATGAAGGTCGCCGGTACGTCGTTCACCAGGACTGCGCTTATCTCAGGCCCGGCGAAGTCGAGATTGAATGTCAGGAGATTTACCGTTGCAGTAATTGTGATGGTTGCTGCTACGGCTAGCGTGTTTGCATCGAGGTCGATGCTCAGATCGAGGTCGTAGTGTGAGATGTCGTAACCACCGTTGCCAAACGATGGAAACACGAGGTTGCCCAGCCCGGCGGCGCCGCGGATGCCGACGATCGGCTCCGGCGTGGCGGTCGGTGCTGGTGTTGCAGTCGGCGCTGGTGTCGTGGGTCGAGTGTCGGCCTCTGAAAACTCGGGTTGGTCCGATTCGCCTGTGCAGGCCACGGCAACGGCGATCGCGACCGCGAGGAAGATAGCTCGTGAGACCGGCGTCCATATGGCCATAGAAATCGCCTTATTTACAGGTGTGAACTGTTTCAGGGCGATCTGTTGCAATTGGATCTGCCCGGTAAAATTCGCTGGAGGATATTCTTTTCGAGGTGATTTCGATAGTTCTCCGGGAGTGTCCTGCGCGGGGATCGGGATCGCCACCCGGTATTCTCCGGTAGGAATTGAACCGGCAAAACCGCAAGGATAGATGCGGAAAAAGGAAAGCCATGGCGAACTTGGTAACTAACTTCGACCAGGCGATTGTTATAGACGGACTCGACACCAGCAAGTGGGGTCGGGAAAGCGTCTACCGGACATTGCGCGACGGGGGCGTTACCGCGATCAACGCGACGATTGCGATCTGGGACGATTACGAATCGGTCCTCCACAAAATCACCCGGTACCTGGAGTGGTTCGACGAGTTCTCAGACCTGATTCGACCTGTGCACACGGCCGATGACATACGCGCCGCGAGGGCCGAGAACCGCACCGGCATCATCCTCGGCTGGCAAAACGCCACGCCGATCGGGAACGACATTCGACGCCTTAGGTTGTTTCACGAGCTGGGCGTGCGAATCATTCAACTCACGTATAACGAACGGAACCTGCTCGGGAACGGCTGTTACGAGCGCACAGACGACGGCTTGAGCAGGTTCGGGCTTGCTGCCGTGGCAGAGATGAACCGACTGGGAATCCTGATCGACCTATCGCACGTGGGCGACCGGACGACGCTGGACGCCATCGAGAACTCGACCCGGCCTGTGGCGACCACTCACGCCAATGCAAGGTCGCATATCGATCACCCCCGCAACAAGACCGACGAGGCGATCAGGCTGCTCGTCGAACGGGGTGGCGTGATCGGCGCAAACGCGTTCCCGATGTTCTTCGAGCAGGGATTCGAGACCGGACTGGACGAATACCTCGACGCCATCGACTACCTGGTGCAGATGGCAGGCATCGATCACGTCGCTATCGGTACTGACTTCTGCATGGAACAGTCGAGGTCGTGGTTTGAGTGGTTGTTTGCATCTCAGGGCAAGATACCCGCAAGCGATGTAGCCTTCACGCCCGAGCCGTACCGCCACTTGAAGCGATTTGAAAGCCCGACCGACTGGGTGAACGTTGCCGAAGGACTGTCGGCCAGAAACTACTCAGAGTCCGACATACGAAAGATTCTCGGCGAAAACTGGCTGGGTCTTTTTGAGCGGGTGTGGGGAACCTGAACATGCCGTATGTTTCGCGCTGAACTCCCTGCGACCATCCTCGTTAATTCTCAAGATTAAGCCATTTCATGTCGGCAGACGAAAGATCGACGTCCAGCGCCGCCAAAGTCGTACGCGTTTCTTCAGTTGACAGCGGGCCGATTATCGGGAATGTCGGAAAACCGAGGTTAAGCACATAGGCCAGGGCAATGCCGATCGCCGTTACGCCGCGCCCGTCGGCAATATGTTGCGCTCGCGCAAGCCGCGTGAAGTTATCGTCGCTGTACCAGCACCTGACAAGTTCGGGATCGGAAACGTTCGCCGGGTTAGCGCGACCTTCGGCAAAAAATCCGCGCGCCTGGCTCGACCATGGAAAAAGCGGCATGCTTCGTTCGGCAAGCCAGTTTCGGGATGCAGTGTCCGATGCCGCCAGACAGCCAGGCCATGGAGGTTCCAGCATTCGCGCAAGGCTCAGGTGGTTGCTGAGCACGGTAAATCCGGTCAGTCCGTTCTTCTCTGCGTATTCGTTGGCCTCGGCCACACGCTCAAGACTCCAGTTCGACCCACCGAAAACTTTTATCTGCCCCGCTTCACGGTGCTGGTTTAGCACGTCCACGAACTCGCCGACGGGCACGTCGAGATTGTCGCGGTGCAGGAAGTAAATATCGACGTAGTCGGTATGGAGCCTTTCCAGACTTTCACCGAGTTCCCTGGTCACGGTTTCGGGATTGCAGTTCGGCGTGTGGGCACCTTTTGTGATGACTGTCGTTTTATCGCGAACTCCACGGTTTTTCATCCACTGCCCGAAGACAAGCTCGGCCGAACCGTAATGCCGGGCGGTGTCGAAGCAGTTGCCACCAGCTTCGGTGAAGTCGTCGAACAATACGGACGCCTGATCCAGCTCCTGCGATCCCAGCGTCCCCATGACGATCCGAGAGACCTCCAGTTCGACTCCGGGAACGCGCCCGTACGACATCTGGGGGAGGGTCGGATTGCCGCTTTCGCGGTCGTTACTCATTGCTGAATTCCGACGGCGTCGGACGGACGGCGTTCGCCAATTCTCAAAACATCTTCTCCAGCGCCTCACCCAGCAGCCGGTTGAATGTTTCGGGATCCTCATTCATCACGAAATGGCCCTTTGTTGTCACAAATTGAATACTTATTCCAAGTTCGCCGGCGCCATCCGTATCCACCGACGAACCATGTGAATTGATCACAACGAAGGGAATGTTGAGACCCTCAATCAACCCCGGCAAACCATCGTCGTTCATCATTCCGGTCATGGCGCCAATTCCGACCGCCGCAGGTGTTCCGATCATGCCTTCCGCAATGGTCGCCCGAACGGATTCGGGCGTATCGCCCGTGAACATTGATTCGACGAAACCTCTGGCCGCCACGGCGTAATAGCTTTCGAGGGCACGAATTGTCTTTACATATCCGTCCATGGAGTGGCTTCGCACGAACTTCAGAGTGTCGGCCCCGACGAGCCCAACGATCCGATGCCCCAGTTGCTCTGCCACGTGAACCATCACCCGGCCGCCCATTGAATGGCCTACCACAACAGCCTTTTCGACCATTTCCTGATCCAGCACTGCGGCAACGTCCCTGGCGAGCGAAGGCATGGTCCATTCCGTCCGCTCCGTCCCAGATTCACCATGTCCTCCGAGGTCGATTGCGATCGTCCTGTACCGGTCTGAAAATGCCTCCATCTGGGCCTGCCAGTGCGATCGATTACAGGTCCAGCCGTGGACGAAGACCACAGTGTCCGGCCCACGGCCCTGAACGTCGTAAACGATCGGCACTCCATCCGAAGAAAAGACTGATCGGCGCGTGGTCATTTACTCAGGGCCTTCCAACTTGCCAGCCCCGCTATCAGGCGTACTTACCCGTGAGTTGTGGGGTTGAATCTTCCAGCCCACGCTCCTGTCGATCAAGCCTCGTCTCCCGGCTCCAGGTACGCTTGAGGTCGTCCCTCACGTTGATGCTCAATCGACCCAGCCCCTCGCATTCCAGCTCGACCAGATCGCCATCCTGGAACGAATTCAGTCCCCGGTGATTCGTGCCAGTGGCCACGATGTCTCCGGCTTCGAGCGTGTGGATAGCGGTGATGTACTCGATGCAGCGTCCAATCTTGTGCGCCATATCGTCGGAGTTGAAGTTCTGCTTCAATTCGCCGTTGTTCCAGAGTTGAATCTTAAGGTTCTGCGGGTTCGGAATCTCATCTGCGGTAACGATGTAAGGACCAATGGGAGCGAACGAATCGCGTGATTTCATCGCGTGGAAAACACTCGAGCCACCGAGCCCGCGGGCCGAGCCATCGATGAAGTTGGTGTAGCCGAAAATAAAGTCGGCTGCGTCGGCCTCGGCCACGTTGGTCGCCGTCTTCCCAATCACAATGGCAAGCTCGGCCTCTCCCTCAAATATGGTCGCCGGTACGTCAGGCAGCACCATCGTGTCGCCGGGTCCGATAATGGCATGGGGAGTTTTTTGGAACACGTTGATCGGAGCGGGCTCGTCACGTGTGCCATTTTCCATGTAGTTCACAGCCATGCAATCGATGTTGGCCGGTTTTGGCAGTGGTGGCCGAACTCGAACGTCGGCGATCGGGAACCCATCCGAACCTTTTACACCGTGTTCGATTTTCTCCCGGTAGTCTTCGAAATTCTCGATCAGACCTGCAATCAACTGTTGGGGGTGCGTGTGCGCGATGTTTTCCACCAGGTGGGAGATGTCGACCACGTTGTCGCCCTTGAGTACACCCAATTTGAAATCGTCAAAGAAAAACAGCTTCATCACTCACTCCAGGCTTGTTGATTCACGCTTCCGCCGGAACCGGGAGCATACTCCCTGATCGGCTTTGACGCAGTGTCATCCCCGCAGCGTTGGGCGAGGGTTCGCCGGTATCAACTGTGAAGACTCGGCGGGCGGGTCGACCTGCGACGATCTGTCGATAGCGCTAATCTGTTTCCGATGCCTCAGTCATTTCCAATTGCACCACCAGGGACCCCGTTCGTCACCGCTGAGCAAATGCGTGAAATCGACCGCGCGATGGTCGACGATTTCGGCGTCACGTTGCTCCAGATGATGGAGAACGCAGGTCGAAACCTTGCGACGGTGATCGTCCACGCTTCGTCAGCTGGTGAACAAAAGAGCGGGCGTGTTGTGGTTTTGGCGGGCCCGGGCGGAAACGGGGGTGGTGGACTCGTCGCCGCGCGCCACCTTCACAACCGGGGTATTGACGTTTCAGTAATCCTGGCTGCACGGGAAGATGGCGCTACTGGTGCCGTGCGTCATCAGCTACGGATATTACGAAAATCCGGCGTATCGATCGAGTCGGCTGAGACTGGTGATTGGATCAAGCTGATCGACGGCGCAGGTGTGCTCGTTGACGCCCTTTTCGGCTACTCGCTCGATGGACCGCCACGGGAGCCCGCTGCATCCTTTATCCGGGCCATGAACGAGGTGGGCACTCCTGTCGTGTCGAACGACATCCCCACCGGAATCGACGCTACGAGCGGGGTTATCCACGAACCCGCCGTACGCGCCACTGCAACGGTGACAATCGCGCTGCCCAAGACCGGCCTGCTATCTCCCGAAGCCGGCCCTCTGGTTGGCGATCTATACCTTGGCGATATTGCCGTACCTCCCCGCCTGTACAAGCAGGTGCTTGGCGTTTCGTTCGCGCCGATACTCACCGAAGGGCAGGTCGTTAAAATGCCCGTCGCGAACTGATCAATTTGTAAACCGGGTCGGCACCGGGAACAAACCACAAGTTGGCTCGGTCTACTCGCATCAAGAACCCGGATTTCGGGTCAGAAACGCGTTTTGAAGACCGCATCTCCAGTGGGCTGATCACTACCGCTGGCAGGTTCCGGTGTCATCCAGACACGGTCACCAGCTTCGAACGTAAAGTCGAACTCACCGGCCCAATTACCCTTGGGGTTTACATTGAAAACACCGACAAGCAGGACCTGTTCGCCGCGTGTGGTCCACAGGTGGTACAACTGCGATTCATCGAGCCGGTCGAACCCGCCCAGCGAAACCTCGGCGCCCGGGTCCCCCAGTACCGTTTCGATCCTGAGCCAATCGTTATCGTTGCCCCAGTAGTAGTGAACGAATGTTTCAGTGGGGTCGGCACCCTGGAGCATCACATTCCACACGACCATCACCCCCAGTGCGACAACCAGGACAGCCGCGATTGGATTTGCCAGGATCAGCCGCCGGTGCCAGGGTCGGCGGGCCGGGCTGTTTTCCCGGTAGCGGACTGCTGCTGGTTCGGAAACGCGGGCCATGATTGTTTCCTTGAGCCCCGCAGGTGGATCAACCGACCCAACACCAGCGGCGATCAGCATCGTGGATGCCCGCATCGCCGTTAAATCATGATGTAAATTGCAATCTGAAAGGTGTTCTTCAACCGCCCTGAATTCGTCAGCACTCGCCGTGCCGAGCGTGTACGCCTGCATCAGGTCGCGGATTTCTTCACAATTCATGAAGTTACCCCCAGCCCGAACGATTTTCGTAGATAGTTCAGCGCGAGACGCAGCCGGCTTTTCACGGTCCCCAACGGCAGGTCGGTATGGTCCGCAATTTCGACGTGGGTCATCCCACCGAAATATGCGAGGTTAATTACCTCCATTTGATCCGGAGTTAAACGGCTCACCGCAAGACCAATTGCTTCTGCATCGAGTTTTTTCTGAACCTCACCCACGAGGTCAAACGCATCGCGGTCGATGTCAGTGCTGATGGAAATGACCGGAAGGGTTTCTCTCCGGGACCTGGCACGGAGCGTATCGACTGTGCGCCGGTGCGCGATCGTTAGCAGCAGCCCATCGACCGTCCCGCGTTCAGGGTCCAGCCGTTGTGAGTTGTCCCACACCCAGGCAAACGCGTCCTGTACGACATCTTCTGCCGCAGAAACACCGCCCAGAACCCGATACGCCAGACCGAATGCACGCCCGGCCATCCGGTCGCAAATTTCTTCAAGTGCCGAGGGATCGCGCCGGACCAGGCGTTCCACGATACTTCGCTGCTCGAACTCCTCGTTGGCGAACGCGATCGGCCATCGAGCAGGCTGCTGGGTGGATTGTTTATTTGGTCGAACTGTCAAAACGTGGTGGGAGACATACCCACCCGAAAACCCGTGAGCCGAGACGTTCTGACTCACAGACGGTGCGTATCCGATCAGATTCTTTTGTATTTCGATCTTCATCGGTTAAGTACGTGCGGGAGGTGACTCGCGATTGCTCTGGCAGTTAAAGGTAGTTCGGCGCCGCCGTCGATTTGGATCACGTTCGATGAAATGAGCAAATATGGCGGGTAGGGCGGAACCGTTTATGGCGACGGTGGGGAGAGGGTCGGCCAAAACACCGATTGAACTTATCGTCGATCAGCAGGAAATGTCCCGTTACATTTCGCTTGCGGTAGACCGGTCGAGAAGGTTTGGGCGGACCTTCATTGTGATCGTCATAGCACCCGACCTGAAACTACTTTCCAAAAACGGCGTCGGCACACCGTCAATATCCGAACTGAACGCGCTGCGCCCGCGTGCCGTCGGCTGTCACAATTGCGTCATCGAAGTTCAACTTCTCGCTTGAGGTAATTTTCGCCGCCCAGTGCCAGCACAGATATGAGAACTGCAACGAGTTCGTCATCACACCCAGCACGGCCGATAAATCGGTGAGGACGACCGACCCGGCTGGGAGGGCGACGGCTATCAGGCAAACGTGATGACGAACGGCAAGCGGTTCGGGGCGCTGTGCTCGTCGCCCGCATCACCTGCGCGCTTCATTTCGATAAACCGGCTTCCCAGACCATGACTGACCGGTTCGGGTCTCGCTTCGCACCATACATCGCGATGTCAGCCGCCCGGATAATGTCCGATGCGTAATCACCATGCTCGGGGAAAACCGCAATCTCAACCGATACCGCCATGCCAACGTTTTCGTCCGCCGGTTTGATCTCGCCCAGCACGGTGACAAGTTGCTGCGCCTTTATCAGCCCGAAATCCTGGTCAGAATCAGGCAGGACAGCACCGAATTCATCGCCTCCGAATCGGGCGACGACATCGGACGCACGCAGATTGTCCTTGAGCACCGTTGCGACTTTTTTGAGCGTTATGTCGCCTTCAACATGACCGTACTTGTCGTTAATTTGCTTGAACTGGTCGATATCGAGAAACAGAAAACAGCCCGAGTTTTTTCTTCGCCGGGCGCTGCGGATCGCCTGCGTGAGCAGTATCTCCAGCTGATTGCGGTTGAACGCGCCGGTCAGGGGGTCGGTGGTGGCTTGGACCTCTAGATTTTTTACGCGCTCACGATCGGCGGTGACATCACGCGCAACCACTGCAATCGAACCGGCAACCGAATCGTCGCCGTCGGTCAGGAACAGCCGCACGTCGAACACCAGGCGTCGCCCTTCGCTGTCAGTTGCAGGTACGTCGACGCGGAGATGCCTGCCTGCTTCGTTTGCGGCGATCGTCGGCTGCCAAAATTCAACGAGTTCCGGCCAGATTTCCAGAATCGAACCCGCAGGTTCAACAGTGCCCGGACCGCGCGGACCGAAAAACGAATCGAACGCGTCGTTAGTCTCAATCAACCGCCCGGCCGGGTCGGCGATCGCCACGGCATCGCTGATCGATTCAAATATTCCTAAGCGTGACATTTTTGTTTCGAGTGCATTGCTGGTATCGGGCCTGACGAACTTGGGTACTGTTCTATTACTATCGGAATACTTTACGCAACTGCAAGAACGAAATGAATCCTGACTCGCTTAGGATAGTATCGCCTCGGCCTCTCTCAACAGGAAGACATTGGTAGCGAATGTGCAAAGTTCCGATGCCCCCACGTTCAAGCCAACTGGCGCGCTACCGGGTGCAACATACAGACCAGGCCGAGATGATCTCGCTCGACGCTGAAGTCCTGTCGTTCCCCGAAGACAAATCGGCTATTGCCGCTCTATCCGGCATCGAAAACCCAGATTCCAGAGCGCCCGCGGGAGTAACGCTTCCGCCCAACCTCTAACGTTGGCCCAAACGATCAGCCCCGCCTGGCTATCCGGGCCACTGGATCAACTCGACCCGAACGTTGTCGGGTGCGCTTACCCAGCAGAAACGCGTGCCGTCGGGCAATTCGTTCGGGCCGTCCACCAGCGGTGCGCCGACAGCACCGAGTCGTTCGATTTCAGCGTCTATGTCGTCCACGTCGAACCCGAAGTGCTCAAGGCCGAGATTCGGACCCGAGTCGCTCTCAACCAGCGTCTGGCCGTCGAGCGGCCCTGAAATATTGACCGGGATACCGTTCGCTGAACGACACTTAACAAAACGGTCGCCGGTATGTCTGGTCGAATCGTCGACGATTTCGAATCCGAAGTTGTCGACCCACCATTCGGCAGCTTTCCTGGGGTCGTTCGATTTCAGGTGAATATGGTTCAGGTTGTACATGGCGTGGCCTCTAATGGTGGTGTGAGCCCGGTTGAAGTGAGAGTTGGCGTGATACTAATGCCCGCGGAAGCGATCTACAAATTGAGTTCACTTGTCAGCTAGAGCCGCCTGCAGCGTGGCGCGTGCGTAACCGACTGTGTAAGCGAAGCCGGTATAGCCCGCGCCGATCCCATCGACAGGGTGGTCCCGGTCATGGTCCATCACGGGCGGGTGCTCCGGATACACGAGCCGGGGGTAGCCCTGCCGCACCAGTTCCTTCATCACGGCCAGCATGTCGACTTCACCCTCGTCGAGGAAGACCTCGGTGTATTTTTCGCCGGGGATTTCGGTGATTACATTGCGCCAGTGAACATGATTAATTCGGTCGAGGTCGCCGAAGTAACGGGCGGTTTCCACCGGGTCGCCGCCCATCTCGCGTGTAACTCCGCAATCAAACGTAATTCCGTTCGCCGTACTGTCGAACAGGCCGACCAGCTTCTTCCACCCGTCAATGCTCCCCATGATCTGCTCCGACCCGCGACTGATCGGCGCAGGCGGGTCGTTGGGGTGGAGCGCCATCCTCACCCCGGCCTCCTCAGCGGCAGGGATGACGGCCTTCAGGAAATAGGTGATGTTGTCCCACATTTCGCCTAGAGTGTGCGCACCCTCATCCGGCAGCGGGGGCAGGTCTTTTATCCTCTCGTAGTCGAAGGCGTGGTACCCGGCACCGCCCCGGCCTTCCACGTAGTAGTAACCCTCGATGATCCTGTGGGCATACCAGTTGTATTCGACCACCGGGATCTCAAGTCGACCGGCGACCTTCACCGACTCAATGACCTGGTCGATTTCTTCGTCACGGCCCGCTCGGCCATAGATGGCGTTCGGGAATCCGGTAATCATCTTGATAGCCAGCTTAATGCCGTGTGCCGAAAGGGCTTTTACGTCAGCGCCGAGCGACTCCTCGGTCCACGGCAATTGATGCTCGCGGCCAAAGTTGGAGTCGGAACTTCCGGCCCCACCACTCGAGTGGACGTTGGTAATTCCGAGTTGGCGAACGCGCCGGAGCGTCGAATCGCTGAAGTCGCTTATCGAAATGGCCAGTTTGGGGCCGTTGGCTGTATCGGTCATGTTGAATCTTTTCGGTATCCGGTCGCGCTCGAACGTGTTCTAACTCCAGAGTTTGTGAATAGCATCCAGGCAGTCTTCGATCATCTGCTCGGCCGCCCCCGCTTCGAATGGAGCAGTCGGGCCGACCTCGTACCCGCCTTCGGGGTATGCATATGCCATCGGCAGGTAGCCGTAGTAACCGTTTGAGTAACCCGAAAACAGCGTCCAGTCGGCTGGCGATCTCTCTTTCACCGCAGTTCCTATCTCGGCGAACGGCTCCACCGGAATCGCAACCAGTGCCGTATTGCCCAATCGGATCACCTGTATGGGGATGTCTCGCCTTTCACCACCCCGGCCGAACGTCTGTGTATGGCGCAGCAGCAGTGTTTCACGTTTTGCCGGGAACGCAGCCTGCTTGATCTCCTCGACCGAGCCACCGCTTTTCCTGACATTCTCGAGATTGGCCTGGATTCGATCGAAATTCTCCTGCACCTCCGACTCCGGTGGCATCTCTTTAATCGGAAGCGACGATGAAGACTCGATCACCGCCAGGGTGCTGTCCGACTCGCCCGCCTGGTTGAACGAGTACATGCCGAGGTCGGCGCCGGAAGAGACGATCTCGTCAAGCACTTCTTCGCGTGGCACCGGGTCGATGCCCAGACGTATTCTCGCGGCCTCGATTCCAAGCTGCTTGCCGAGCCGCCGGTATACGGAGGTATCGCCGGTAAACCCTTCCACCGGCCCCTGGTTGCCCGCTGCGCCCTGCAGGAACAGGCAGGTGCCACCGATGATGCTTTCGACCGTTTCACGTACCGGCCCCGGGTAGTCGGGAGTGATAAGCCGGTTGTCGGGCCCCATGATCGTCGGGTGGCAGGCGTAGTTGACCAGGGTCGCGACCGGGTTTCCTTCAAGGTCGTCGATGGCCGTCACCAGGACCTCGTGATCGACGAAGCCGTCAGAATTTCGCCCCGTGAACACTTTTCCGTCATGACTTACTGGACGCCGGTTGATATTTATCTCGCAGTGCCCCGAGCCCGAATCGACCCGCACCGGAGTGAGCCCGGTGATCGCCTCAGAGACCGCCTGCGCCGAGGCCGGCCCCATTGAAGCGAACCACGGCCCCACCATCTCGGCACCCTTTACGATCCACGAAAGCCCCTCGATAGGTCCCGAGTGGGTGTGGGTGTACGAAACCCGTTGGTTGGAGGGCGGAATCCCGGTCGCTTCGGTCACGGCCTCGCGTATCGCGTCGTCGTAACCCTGGGCCAGCATGCACGTGTCTATATCGAGAATGGCGATGCGTGCAGCGGGGTCGGTGTTGTCATCGGGTTCGATCACCAGGGCGGTGATCGTCAGCGGCATATCGACGCCCTCTGCGCCCTCATGCGACTGCGCACCCCAGCCAGCATGGGCGATACCCAGCGGCGGTGTTATATCGGCCCTTCCGGTGCCAGCAGCGAGCATTTATTTCTCCGTGATTATTCAGATGTCGGGTGAGCAAAGAAAAACCCGAGTGATCACTCGGGTTTCATATGCAATGTTCGGGGATATTACCGCATTTGCCGATCCAGAAGTGGGGTTTTACTAACTCTATTTCAACAGGCGATTACGATTGAACAATCCCCGAAGCCTTGATTCGGCCATCTCTCGTTAGTCATCGACATTTAGTGAATTGTTGGGGGCGAAATGTTCCTTGTCATCCGGACAGTACATTACTCGTCGAATCTTTGGAGGATCCTCAAGACTGTCGATGAAGTGATGGTCGGCCACTGGCTGGTGTTCACCTGAGCCTTTCTCGGTTTGAAGAGCAAACCAGAGAGGAGAAAGATGGGTTGGGCAGAGTGGGCCATCGATCACGAATGTTTTTTTCCCGTTCCTGTAAGCCAGAACGTTTGTTAGTTGCCAAAGTACATTGTCGGAAATAACCGTGGAATCGGCTCCTCCAGATGTCAGCGTAACGGTGGGTCGTCGTCGAAACTCCCAGCCACTGCTCCGCCACACCCATTTTGCTGGCCAGATCGGGGCTAACAGCACCGTTTTGAGCACCATCAAGACCGAGCGAGAAGTCGTCTTCAGAAGCTCTACTATCGCGTAGGCGCCGATCTTATTTATGTCCGGTTCTACATCAGCCATTGCTGCTTATGCTACGTGACCTAGAGCGCGCCGTAACGAGTAGCTTCTAGTCCCAGGCCGGCGGTGCGATGCTGTCGATATTGGTTTTCACGTCGATCACCGCCGGTTTGCCAGCATTCAGCGCCTGGTCGAGAGCGCCTTCGAAATCGCCGGGGTTTTTGACAGTGATTCCGAACCCGCCCATCTGCTCGGCCATTGCTGCAAAGTCCGTTTCAGTCAATTTCCACAGCTCGTCTGATCCGGGCAGGGGGCCGCCGTAGTTGCGTTCGTTGAGACCCCGCTCCTGGTTGAGTGAAGCGTTGTTGTTCACCACCGTTACGGTGTTCAACCCGTAGCGCACGCCGGTGTCCAGTTCCATGAAGTGGTACCAGAGCGCTCCGTCACCGGCGAAGGTAATAACCGGTCGGTCGGGCGCCGCCGCCTTTACGCCAAACGCCGCCGGGAACGCCCAGCCGAGCGAGCCGGCGCACCTGATGAAAGACTGGTCGGGACTTGTGAAGTCGATCATCGTGCCGGTCCAGATACCCGAGTGGCCCGTGTCAGAAAGAAGAATCGTGTCGCTCGGCATGTGATCGCTGAGCTCTTTACAGAGTCGTTCGGCCCTCATCGGCATGTCGTCAGAGTTCCACAGGTGATTGACGCCTGCCTTCCAATCGCCAACGAGCTGCTGGGTACGGGCGACCCATGTCGCACGCTGCTCCTCGTCGCCCGGTGAGCCCAATTCGCTGCTTGCATCGAGCATTTTCTGAAGCCCGGCGCGGACGTCCGACTGCAGGCCAACGGAAATCGGGAAGGAACGACCGAGTTCGGCGGCGTTGATGTCCATTTGAACGACTCGCGTTCCGGGTCGTGGGAGCTTCCAGTCGTTGGTCACCTGGCCGCCCGTGTGGCTTCCAATGAAGAACACAAGATCGGCTTCGGCCAGCACCTGGTTGGCGCAAGCCCGTGAGTAGGCACCCGGTACGCCAACCGCGAGCCGGTGGTCGGGTGGGAACATGTGTTTCGCGTTCAGCGCGGTGGCGACAGGGACGTTGAGTCGTTCAGCGAGGGCGATCAGTTCATTGCTTGCGTCGGAGGCGGTAACACCACCACCGGCAACTATCACGGGTCGCTCCGCACGAGAAATTTCGCCCAGCGCGGCGTTTACTGAACTTGAGTCGGGTTCAGGCCGGAATGGCGGCAAGCTGGCGAACTGGCTTTCGATCACGACCTCAAGGTCGGCTTCCCCCGTTGAAATGTTGCCGCCCGCGATTCCCGCAAGATCGAGATGCGCGGGACCCGGAGTCCCGGTTGTCGCCTCACGAATTGCCTGTCTCAAATACGTTGGCAACTGTTCGGTGGTGTTCACCTGACTGCTGAACTTGGTAACTGCTTTGAATGGATTCGAGTGGTCGACTTCCTGGTACGCCCACCGGTCCTGCAATTCCTGCGGCAATCGACCCGTAAGAGCGATCACCGGCGAGCTGGCGAGATAGGCGTCCTGCAAGCCAGCGGCCAGGTTGTTTGCACCAACCGACTGCGCCCCGCAGAACGCAACTGAACGACTCGCCCTGGCGTAGCCGTCGGCCATGTAGGCCGCGGGTTTTTCACTGTGAGCCATGACGCGTGTAATGCCGAGCCGCTCCATTTCAGGCATTGCGTCCGGGACGATTACCGGCATAAAGAAAAAGTGCGTAACGCCGTAACCGTGCAGGGTTTCGGCAAGGAATTTAGCGCCGGACATCTTCGGCATTTGTTCAGCCAATCTTCAATTGATAAAAGTCATTAATTTGCCGAGCACTCTACATCAGGAATCGGCGAGAATCCCGGTGTCATTACCCTGTTGAACATCGCAAT
>Ga0066376_10000519_pt1 | contig 35777 bp, 40 predicted proteins | sample Knorr_S15_td_Bot_FD_77009 | JGI IMG/M metagenome (GOLD analysis project Ga0066376, IMG submission 77009) | Marine microbial communities from Southern Atlantic Ocean transect - Knorr_S15_td_Bottom_ad_5009_LV_A | ecosystem: Environmental > Aquatic > Marine > Oceanic | place: Southern Atlantic... | reverse complement strand
GGCTTCCAGCATTTCGTCGATGGCGCCGTGCATTTCGGCAACCGCTCGGTCGAGGCGTTGTTGTTCGGCCACGGGATCATCGGCAACGAGCTTTAAAATCTGGATGCGCCTTTCGTGGCGCACGGCTTCGCCGATCGCCAAGCCTCCATTGAGGCGAACACCATCCATTGTGATCGGCATGAAGGTAATGCTATCAACCGCATGAAGCTCATCCTGGCTTAGGATTTCACCACTGGCGATCAGTTCTGCGAGCACCATGGCAATGGTTTCGAGGGTCTCGACCTCTTCTTCGGTATAGGAACGCCCGGTCCTGTTCTGCACCGCCAGCACGCCGGTAATTCGGCCGCCGCGCAAGATGGGTACGCCGGCGAGAGATTGGTATATTTCTTCGCCGGTTTCGGGGCGAAAAACGTAATCCGGATGGCTCTGTGCATCTGCTAAAGTCAGCGGTCGGGATTGAGCAGCGATGTGGCCGATGAGACCTTCGCCGATACTCAGCCGGGTATTGTGAACAGCCTCGGGTGCCAGGCCGGTGGCAGCAAACAATTCCAAGACCTCGCCTGCCCGCAGAATATAGATTGAGCACACCTCGGCAACAAAATCGGATGCAACAATAGAAACAATGCGGTCAAGCTGTTCTTGGGCCGCCCCTGCGCCCGCCATAACATCGCGCAAGCGCGCAAGCAGGCGCCTCGATCCCGTCATGGTAGGTATTCGTGCCATCTTCAATCAGGCTCCGCTGTGTTTTGCCCCACTAGGCTTGTCGTACCCATTACGTCAGATTTAGCTCAATTGCACCTCGGCGCAAGTTGAACCAAGGCCTTAATAGGGCTCAATATATCGTTGTTTAGTCGGCGTCCAGGCCATAGGCGGTATGCAGCGCACGTATCGCCAATTCACCATATTCTTCGGCAACCAACACGCTTACCTTAATCTCGGATGTTGAGATGACTTTGATGTTGATGCCTTTATCGGCCAGCGTCTGAAACATTTTTTGCGCCACGCCGGCATGAGATCGCATGCCAACACCGACGACGGAAATTTTCACCACGTCGGAATCAGCAACGATTTCGCCGATACCGATTTCATCCTGTTTTTTCTCGAGCACTGAAACAGCGGTATCCAGATCAACCCGGCCAACCGTGAATGTCAAATCGGTTGTGTTGCCGTCTTCAGAAATGTTCTGCACGATCATGTCGACATTGACCGCAGCCTCGGCCAACGGGCCAAATATGGCCGCCGCGACGCCCGGCTGATCGGCGATTTTAAGCAATGTGATTTTTGCTTCGTCTTTACTTTGTGATATGCCGCTTACAACTTGTTGTTCCACAATCTCATCCTCGCTAACGACTATTGTGCCGGGGGTGTCTTCAAAGCTCGAGCGGACTTGCACTCGAACTTTATGATTCATGGCGAGCTCGACCGAGCGGGTCTGCAAGACCTTCGAGCCAAGCGATGCCATTTCCAGCATTTCTTCATAGGTTATTTTATCAAGTTTTTGGGCCTTGGCGACGATCCGGGGATCGGTCGTATAAATGCCGTCGACATCAGTATAGATGTCGCAGCGATCCGCGTTTAGCGCACCCGCAAGTGCGACAGCCGTCAAATCCGAGCCGCCGCGTCCCAGCGTGGTGATGCGGTTGGCGGGGCTGATGCCTTGAAAACCAGGTACCACGACAATTTCGCCATTTGCCAAACGCTTTTCAAGCTCGTCCGTCGCAATGCCTGTGATGCGCGCTTTGCCATGAATATCATCGGTCTCGATGGCAATTTGCCAGCCGAGCCAGGAGCGCGCTTGAATGCCCAATTCCTGGATCGCGAGCGCCATCAATCCGGCATTTGACTGTTCACCGGACGAGACCACGACATCGTATTCCCGGGCATCATACAGGCCGCCTATTTTATCGACATATTCGACCAGTTGATTGGTCACACCGGCCATTGCTGAAACCACGACGACGACCTGATTGCCGGCATCATATTCCGCTTTGGCGCGCAGCGCAGCGTTTTTAATACGCTCAATATCCGCGACGGACGTGCCGCCGAACTTTTGTACAATTCGTGCCATTTCAACTCTTACCATACCGATTTTCCGGTCTAACGCCCGGCAAATATTTCTGCCCGCACTCCGGTGATGACGGTCGCGCTTAACTGTCTGATTCCCATAAGAAAACCCCAAAAAACAGGGTTCTTTTGATTGCCGTCCGGTAAGCGCGCGTATACATACTCTTTCTCGGGCCCTTTTTGCAAGAGATGTGGTGTTTTTAGCGTGGTTTTCGGGTATGAAGGTTTCATGGCAACTTTAGCGCAGAAATCGAATGAAAATGGCACGGCCTCGGCAGAAGAGGTCGCGCATTTTGGCCGATTGGCCGATGAATGGTGGGATCCAGAGGGTAATTTTAAGTCTCTGCATCAGATCAATCCTCTGCGCATGACCTATATTCGCGATCAGCTTTGCGCGCATTTTAAGCGCGATCCAATGGACGTTCATTCACTGGGCGGATTGAAAGTGGTTGATATTGGCTGCGGCGGCGGTCTTATCTGTGAGCCGATGGCAAGGCTCGGTGCCGAAGTCACTGGCATTGATGCGACCTCTGAAAGTATCAGCGTTGCCGCGCACCACGCCGATCAAATGGGCCTCCCGATAAAGTATGAAAATAGATTGCCCGAAGATCTGGCAGCAAGCGGCGATACTTATGACGTTCTGATCAATATGGAAGTAATTGAACATGTTGCAGATATTGACGCGTTTATGTCTGCCTCGGCGGCCCTTCTTAAACCGGGTGGGATAATGGTAGGTGCGACGCTCAATCGAACGGTGAAGTCTTTGGCACTGGCAAAAGTAGCGGCGGAATATATTTTGCGCTGGGTGCCGGCCGGAACCCATGATTGGCGGAAATTTGTAAAACCGTCAGAATTCAGCCGTTTTCTGCGCGCATATGGGTTAGAGGTGACCGATCTCACCGGCATGCAACTGTCACCGCTCAGGGGCGGCTGGACTCTCTCAAAAAATCTGGATGTGAATTATTTTATTACCGCTAAAAAAGCGCTTTAAGAATTTTTGCGTTTCATTCCAGGAACTGGCATAACCGGAATATCCTCATCGAGGAGGTCTTCAACTTCGGATTTTGTCGCTTCGCCATAAATACCGCGCTCTTCTGAATCGCCGTGGTGGATGGCGCGGGCCTCATCGGCAAATTTATCCCCGACATAGTCGCAATTTTCTTCGACGTGTCTTTGCACCTTGCCAACCGCGTCCAAGATTTCACGTGCGACTTCAGAAGCGCGCTCATCGCTATGAGGGCCGCGCGAGATTGGCGTATCATGCTCCAAGCCTTTTTTGCGGGTCGAAGAGGAAAGCCTGGGCGCCATGATGGCTTTTTCAACAGATGTATCGGAACAGACCGGGCATTCAACATCGCCGCGTTTGGCTTGTTTGTCATAGCTGCCGCTGTCTTTGAACCAAGCTTCGAATTTATGGCCCTGGGAACATCTGAGATCATAGAGAATCATTGAAAAACCCTAATGAAAATTTTAAGTCTTCACCCACATCGCTTTTTAAAGTGGGCGAGACATATAGTAGTTTACGGCGAATGCCAAGCTTTAGCCAGTTTTTACATGAATCTGTTAACATTTGGAAAATATGCAGATGAAACACCAATCGCAAGAGGTTCCTGCTCAGTGGGTGGAGAAATATGTTTCTCTCATTCCTGAAATTGGTCAAGTGTTGGACCTCGCTTGTGGCGGTGGCCGGCATAGCCGTTATTTGTTAGCCAAAGGGTATTCCGTGCTGGCGCTGGATAAAGATATTAGCGGGCTGGCCGATCTCGGCGGCGCACCAAATCTTGAAATCCTGGAATTCGATTTGGAAAATGGGAAGGCGTTTCCACTTAGGGACCGAAAATTTTCTGGCATCATTGTCGTCAATTATTTGTTTCGCCCGATTTTAGGCGACCTCATCGATGTTTTGGCCGAGGGCGGCGTGTTGATTTATCAGACATTTATGCTCGGCAATGAGGCCTACGGCCGACCGCGCAATCCAGACTTTCTATTGAAAGAGAATGAACTGCGAGAGGTATTTGGCGCGTCGTTGGACGTGGTGGCATTTGAGCAGGGCTACGTAGAACGCCCCGCACCAGCTGTTGTTCAAAAAATCTGCGCCGTAAAACGTTAATCAACAACTGTTGATTATTAATTTTTTCAAAGTGGGAGAAAAACGGTCTCTGGCTCCTGCATATCCAGGATATGTCAAAATGGCCGAGAATCGTAATACCAGGACAACCCCATCACGTCACTCATCGAGGAACGCATCGGCAAACTATATTTTTTGGTGATGATGATTGTCGACTTTACCAACATATTCTGGGCTTAAGCTGCTCCAAACATGGCGTTGAGATTTGGGCATATTGCCTGATGCCAAATCATATTCATATGATTGCCGTCCCGGAAAGAGCGGATAGTCTTAGTTTAGCTTTTGGGCGTGCCCATCAATGTTATGCAAGAATAATAAATTCTCGAAATGAATGGACCGGACATCTTTGGGAACAAAGATTTAGTTCAATTCCGATGGATGAACCCCATTTATTGATGGCTGCGCGGTATGTTGAACTCAACCCGGTGCGTGCCGGCATGGTGAGCCGACCGTCGAACTATCCTTATAGCAGTGCAACGCCACACCTTTTGGGACAAAATGATAATCTCGTAAATGTGCCGAGATTGTTAGAAATCGTGCCGCATTGGGCTGACTTTCTGGCGGATGGGCTGCAAGAATCTGACGCAGATAGATTGAGGGAACTGGAAAAAACAGGTTACCCGGCGGGTAGCGACCAATTCTTAAAGAATATTGAAACTCAGTATGGTGTACAGTGTCGCCCTCAGAAGCGTGGCCGCAAACCAAATATTAATTAACAACTGTTGAGTTATTCAAATATTAATTAACAACTGTTGAGTTATTCACGTTGAGTTATTCACACAAATTCATAACTTTGTTAATTAACAACTGTTGATAATTAAATATTAAAATTGACTGTTTTTGAGATGTTGAGGTGGATATTACTGCAAATGTAACGGTAGGCTCGAAAGCGCGATGGTTTGAACCAGATACTTCACTGGGGTGTCATGAAAAGGCGATTGTTCCAAGCCAACTGTAATCACTCGGCCGCCTGATCAGTAGAAGGCGCAATTGTCTCAAATTCACGGTCATGGGTAAGAGCAGGGACTTTGCCGCGCGCCTCTGAGACCTTCGAGAGATCTATCTCGGCGGTAACCACCCCGACATCCGGCCCGCCATCGGCCAAAACTTTACCCCAAGGATCAATAATGACCGAATGTCCAAAGGTTTCGCGGCCTTCGGCATGAACGCCGCAAAGGCCCGGCGATATCACAAAGCTGCCGGTTTCAATGGCCCGGGCGCGTTGCAAGATGTGCCAATGGGCTTCGCCGGTGATTTTTGTGAAGGCGGCGGGCGCGCATAAAATCTCGGCGCCGGCTTGAGCCAACCTGCGATACAGATAGGCGAAGCGAATGTCGTAACAGATCGACATCCCAAGACTGCCCCACGGGAGCTCGGTTACAACGGCTTTATCACCCGGCGCGTAAGTCGCGGATTCTTTGTAAAATTCGCCGCCGCCGAGATCGACATCAAACATATGAATTTTGTCATAGGTCGCGGTGATCTGCCCGGCTGGATTAAACAGATAAAGCCGATTGGCAATGCGCCCATCATCGACTTTGACAGCGAGCGTACCACCTAAAATCCAGGCCCCTGAATTGCGGGCCTCTTCTTCATACATCGGAATAAAGGGATGATCGCGTTCTTCCGGCACCTTGGCCCGCAAGGCTTTATTATCCGGCTCCATCAAACTAACGCATTCCGGCAAAGCAATAAAATCGGCCTTGAGGCTCGCAGCTTCTCGAACAAGATCGCGGACAATCGGCAGATTGTCATCGATGTTATTTAAGGCGTTATTTTGAATACAAGCGGCGGTGAATGTTGTCATGGTTTTTCCCAGCAGTAATCCTTAATCAGGCTGCCAGTATCCTAGCTTAGGTAGCCGTCCAATTCACCCCTTGATTCCAAGGCGTAGAGCTCGTCACAGCCGCCGACATGTTTATCGTCGATAAATATTTGCGGCACCGAGGTTTGACCGTTAGCGCGCTCCATCATTTCCGGCCGGCGGGCGGGATGAAAGGTGATGTCAATTTCTTCAAATTCGACGCCCTTATCTTCGAGCAGCCCTTTTGCACGATAACAAAATCCACAAAACGGCGAGGTATAAATTTCGACTTTAGCCACGATGGTTCCTAATTTCTTCAGATGAGAGATATATAATCACCTACACCAATTTAGCCAGTCAAATTTTGGTCAAAAAATCGTCATCGCTCGGCAAGCTGGATTCGGCAAGCTGGCTGGTTTCCGTGCGGACAACGCGGGCGAGAGTTAACACATCTACGGATTTTACGCCCGCCTGCAGCAGCGTTTTGGAACATGCTGAAACCGTGGCTCCGGTCGTGAAAACATCATCGACGAGCAAAACACGCTTGCCTTTCAATTTCGTTTCGGCCTGAACAGGGACAGAGAATGCGCCGCGCAAATTGTTATAGCGCTAATTCGGTGTTTTGTGTCCTTGGGATGCAGTCTTTTTGGGGCGTAACAATAGGCTGGTTTCAACAGGCATTTTGCAAATTTTGCCAATTTCGACAGCCAGTAAAGCTGCTTGGTTGTAGCGTCGATGAAACAATCTCGACCAATGAAGCGGTACCGGTAACAGCAGATCGTTTTCCTCTACGAATTGCAATTCCGTTCGATAGAGCCATTTTCCATAAGCAGCGGCAGCATTGGTCCGGTCGCCATGTTTAAAAGATAAAATCAGATCGCGGCTGGCTTCGTTATAAATCATCGCGGCGCGCGCACGCCTGAACAAAGGACGGTTTTGGCTACAGGCACCACAGAAGGCATCTGGCCCCAAATCAAACTCAAACGGCAGACCGCAAGCTTGGCAGCAGGCTCCTTCCAGGAAAGATATTTTCTGCCAACAATTGCTGCAGAGGGTGCCTGTTTCTCCAACCATTATTGAGCAGCTTAAACATTGCGGTGGGAACAATATATCGAGTATTCGGTCTTTGACGGTGGTGAGTTCTTTGATTTCCATGTCGGCGTTTCTTTTCGAGTAAGATGTCTTCTGCTGACTATGGCGTTGGGAGAGGCGGTTTTTTATGGCATATATCCAAAATGATAAATAATTCTGCCGAAATCGAGATTTTTAATCGCCAAGTTGTACGCCAGCACCGTGACCGAGCCGCCGCGGGACTGTCGGAGTTTGATTTTCTGATTTCAGAAGTTGCGGACATGCTGGCGGACCGATTGAGCGATATCCGGCGGTCGTTTCCAATGGCGCTGGATGTTGGATGTCATACGGGTCAAATCGGAAATCTGCTGGCGGGTCGGGGCGACATCGAAACCTTGATTCAATGCGATCTCTCGGAACAGATGGCAAAACACACAAACGGCCTTAAATTAGTTGCCGATGAAGAATTTCTGCCGATCGCCGACGGTGTGCTCGATTTGGCGATTTCATGTCTTTCCCTGCACTGGGTTAACGATCTGCCGGGCGCGCTCATTCAACTGCGCCGTGCCCTTAAACCAGATGGTCTGTTTTTGGGCGCTTTGTTCGGCGGCGAGACGCTAAAAGAATTACGCCAAGCCTTGGTTGCGGCCGAAAGCGAAGTCGAAGGCGGTGCGCGTCCTCGCATCTCACCTTTTGCAGACGTCCGGGACGGCGGTGCCTTACTGCAACGCGCTGGTTTTGCTTTGCCGGTCGCCGATACCGATGTGCTGACGGTGTCCTATGAAAACCCCTTAAAATTAATGCGCGATCTGCGCGGCATGGGCGAGCAAATGGCAACTCACAATCGTCATAAAAGTTTTACCCGCCGAACAACATTGTTCCGTGCCGCAGAGATATATCAAGAGATGTTTGGGGATGCCGATGGCCGGGTCCCGGCAACATTTGAAGTGATCACAATAACCGCTTGGTCGCCGGCACCCAATCAGCAGCAACCCTTAACCCGTGGCAGTGGGCAGGTAAATCTGGCGGATGTTCTTAATTCATCCGATTCAAACAGGAAAAACTAGATGAATTTCCCAGATCCTCTGATTCGTGGCAGGTTGCTCAAGCGTTACAAAAGATTTTTAACCGACGTTGAATTGGAGAACGGCGAGCTCGTCGTTGCCCATTGTGCCAACCCAGGCTCAATGCTGAGTTTGCTGGTGGAGGGTGCTGAGGTCTGGATATCTCCAGCACGCAATCCAGATCGAAAGCTGAAATATACCTGGGAAATGATCCGCATCGGTGAGGCTCTGGTGGGGCTAAACACAAATTTAGCGAACAAAATCGTTGAAGAAGCGATCAATAGTGGAGAGATTCCAGAACTCGCCGGATATGAAACGCTGAGACGCGAAGTAAAATACGGCAAAAATTCTCGCATCGATATATTGCTTGAGAGCGATGGCGTTCCCATTTGTTATGTAGAGATTAAAAGCGTGACGATGTCGCGTAGCCATAAATTGGCGGAATTCCCTGATTCTGTAACCGCGCGCGGGACAAAGCACCTTCGGGAATTGACTGACCAAGTGGCCGAAGGCAAGCGCGCTGTGATGCTATATTTGGTCCAAAGAGAGGATTGTGACCGATTTTCGGTCGCAGAAGATATTGATCCGGCCTATGCGGCAGGGTTGGTAGAAGCTAAAAAGGCGGGCGTTGAAGTGCTATGTTTTGGTTGCAGCGTCTCTCCGGAAGCAATAAATGTATTCGGTAAAGTAGATGTCGCGAAATAATCAAAGCGACATTGTTGAAATTTAGGAGTCCCCAATCTTGGATGCGGAATCAAGATCGATAAAAATACATACCGAGGCTGACTTTGCCGCAATGCGCAAAGCAGGCCGATTGGCAGCGGAGACGCTCGATTTTATCGGTGAATATGTGGTGCCGGGCGTGACGACAGAAGAGCTCGATAGATTATGCGCAGAATTCATCGCAGAGCGCGGTGGGATATCTGCGCCTTTGAATTATCGCGGCTTTCCAAAATCAGTGTGTATCTCGGTCAACCACGTTGTTTGTCACGGCATTCCCGGCGATAAAACACTTGTGGAAGGTGATGTTCTCAATATTGACGTCACACCAACGGTTGATGGCTGGCACGGCGATTCAAGCCGGATGTTTTACGTCGGCGACGTGAGCATTAAAGCTAAGCGCTTGATCGACGTAACCTACGACTCCTTGATGAAAGGCATTGAAGTTGTCAAACCAGGAGCGACGGTTGGCGACATAGGCCATGCGATCCAATCTTTTGTGCAGCCGTTTAGATATTCTATCGTGCGTGACTTTTGTGGTCATGGATTGGGCTTGGTGTTTCACGATGCGCCAAATATTTTGCATTTTGGCAATCCCGGCGAAGGTGCGGTGTTGCGAGAAGGCATGTTCTTTACCATTGAGCCGATGGTCAATATAGGCCGCCCGGAAGTAAAAATTCTGTCCGATGGTTGGACCGCTGTGACGAAAGATCGCTCGCTTTCTGCGCAATTTGAGCACTCAATTGGTGTGACGGCTGATGGTTGCGAGATATTCACGACCTCTCCAACGGGCCGCAACAGGCCGCCTTATAATTAAAAACCTTTTTATTTAAAAAAGCACCTCTGGCCATTTTGCGCCTATCGGCTATCAGGTTGCTTTTGGGGCGGTACTTGGCGTCCAGCTTCTTGCCTTTGGTTGGATTTGGGTGTCCAAGCGTATGTGGCCGGAAGTTTAATTTTGGCAGATGTCTTCTGAACTTTAAAATTGGGGCGCTACCTGATATACCCTCAACCGCAGATCATTTTTCCTTTATCAAAAAGAGTTCAGCTATGATTCCCAGATACAGCCGCCCGGAAATGACTTCTATTTGGGAGCCCGAAAATAAATTTCGAATTTGGTTTGAGATCGAAGCGCACGCTTGTGATGCGCAAGCAGCGTTGGGCGTGATCCCCAAAGAAGCGGCGAAAGCGGTATGGGACCGGGGTGCTTTCGAGGTTGATCGCATTGATGAGATCGAACGCGAAACAAAACATGACGTGATCGCCTTTTTGACAAATCTCGCCGAGCATGTCGGTGATGAGGCGCGCTTTGTCCACCAGGGGATGACGTCCTCCGATGTGTTGGATACCTGTTTGGCGGTTCAGCTGTCAGAAGCCTCTGATATTCTGTTGGCGGATTTGGATCGTTTGTTGGCAGCGCTCGAAAAGCGCGCTTTTGAATTTAAAATGACACCGACTATGGGACGCAGCCACGGCATTCACGCCGAACCAACGACATTTGGTGTGAAGCTAGCGACTTTTTATGCGGAGTTTGACCGCAATAAACAACGCCTCATCCAAGCTCGGGCGGAGATCGCGACCTGTGCGATATCCGGCGCGGTTGGCACTTTCGCCAATATTGATCCGAGCGTTGAAGAACATGTCGCCAAAAAAATGGGGCTGACGCCGGAGCCGGTTTCTACCCAAGTCATCCCACGCGATCGCCATGCGATGTATTTTTCAGTGTTGGGTGTTATTGCAAGTTCCGTCGAAAGGCTGGCAACAGAAATCCGTCATATGCAACGCACCGAAGTTCGGGAAGTTGAAGAGTTTTTCTCACCGGGTCAAAAAGGCTCGTCGGCCATGCCGCATAAACGCAATCCGATATTGACGGAAAATCTCACTGGCCTTGCGCGGATGGTGCGCTCGGCTGTTGTTCCAGCGCAGGAAAATGTAGCGCTATGGCATGAGCGCGATATTTCCCATTCATCGGTGGAGCGCATGATTGGTCCGGACGCAACAGTGACGCTTGATTTTGCTCTGAACCGGCTGGCCGGTGTCATCGAGAACATGCTGGTTTACCCAGAAGAGATGCAAAAGAACCTCGATCAGCTTGGCGGATTGATATTCTCACAGCGTGTTTTGTTGGCGCTTACCCAAGCAGGTATTAGCCGGGAAGATTCCTACAAAATTGTCCAGCGCAATGCCATGAAAGTCTGGGAAGAGGGCGCCGACTTCCTCACCGAAATGAAAGCCGATAGCGACGTGACGGCAAAAATCAATGCCGAAGAATTAGAAGAACTTTTTGATATCAGTTATCACACCAAAAATGTGGATGTGATCTTTAAGCGGGTCTTTGGTAAAAGCTAAATCCTTAATTAAGTGACTGTCACTTGATTAACCTTTCGCCTTTTCAGCTTTCTCGGCTTCGGCAGCGGTTTTACCCCACATTGGTGGATTTTTGAGGTATTCCTCTTCTTCGGGCGTGTTTTCGCGCCCCAATACCACATTGCGATGCGGAAAGCGGCCAAAGCGGGCGATGGCTTCATGATGGCCAACGGCAGCCTTGGCGGAGTCCGGATCGTCCATCGAGGCAAAGACCTCTAGGCTCAACTCCTGATCTGATAAAATTTCGCTGTGTTCGAACGGTAAATAGAAAAAAGCCTGCGCCCATCTGTCTATGCCTTGGTCATAGCCCTGTTCCCGCGCAAAATGGGCAAGCTCCCGGGCTTTGGCATCGGCGGCAAAAGCTTTTGCATCATTGCGAAACAAGTTCCTCGAAAACTGATCGAGTAACAATATAAGCGCGAGACAGCCTTCCCACGTTTCTTTCATCTCATCTAATTTCCCAGCCGCCGCATCTTCGTAGGCTTGGGTGAAGTTGTCATGAATGGCTTGATCAAATTCAGGTGTCGATTTGAACCAAAGATTGCGTTTTTCAATTTTTTTTGTGAGGTCCAAACCTTCAAACCAAAAATTCAATATGTCTTCCGTTAAACTCATGCGTTAATTTCCCAAATTTTCGAGATAAAATACTTCCATCGGCTCGCCGACACCGCGCAACGCGTGTTTGCCGAGGCTTTGCCAATCTTCTTTTAGAGCAGATGTAAAATGATCGCTGAAAATCACCTGATGGCCCAAGGTCTTGGTGAGTGTTTCTATTCTGGCAGCTTCATTGGCGGCAGGCCCGACAACCGAAAACTCGACCCGAGCCGTCACGCCAATATTGCCAAACATTACATCGCCAACATGTAGACCAATGCCGAAACCGAGCGGGTCTTTGCTATCCTTTGTGCGAGATTTATTCAGCTCGCCCATCCGGTCGACCGCATCCCGGGCAGCAATGAGCGCCGTCGCGCAAGCTTCGCCTTCATTTTCATGGCCGCCCCGGATTGGGAAGATCGCCAATACAGCGTCACCAATAAATCGAAGCACTTCGCCGCCACTATCCAAAACAGCGCCTGCCATACATTGGAAATACTCATTGATCAGGGTGATAAATTCTTCCGGCGGCAAGCTATCTGCCAGGCCGGAGGAGTTTCTCAAATCACTGAACCAAATGACGGCGTGGGTCGGCTCTCCATCTCCCAATTTAAATTGGCCGCTCAGAACCTGCTTGCCGGCAACCGGGCCAAGATAGGCGGAGAGTACATTTTCTGTGATTTTTTCTTTGATAACCATTTTGCAGGCCACGGCGAGGCGCTGTTGGATACGAAGAAGGGACTGAAGATCGCTATCATTAAATCCACCGGGCCGGTCTGTTACCCAAGATCCAACCACGCCGTTTTGCCCAAAATCACCAAAGTCATCACCGGTGAAAGGAACGATGTAGCCAAAGTAGTCAGTGGCGCCGCGCTTTTCAATTTCAACAAACATATCAAAATCAAGATTTGCTTCCGGTCCGGCAAGCTTGCGACGCAGAAACGGCAGGTCGTTTTCTATCATGTGAAACTGCGGACTGCGGGCCCACATATCCAAAGTTTCTTGATCACCTGAAAATTGGTTGGTTTCTTCGATACCGACCCCACGATACTAGGTTAAAGACATCGCCCGATAGAGCGGGTGTAGAATTTGAAAGGAAACATTAGCGCGCCAGATCGGGATTCCCGCAGCGTTCAGCCTGAGAGAGCATTGTTCTAGGAGCTCCTCGGCGCTCGTTGTGCCAAGCGCCTGTTCCATCAGTCAATCAGCAACCGCATCAATTAAAGTATTGCCGCTATGTGCTGGTACCTCAGATGCTGGCAGATCGCTATCCATCAAGTTTCCTAATGTTAGAGTTTACTCTCCAACGATCTGTTTATGCGCTTCAGCGGCGCATTCTTCCAGTTTGGCGCGGAGTGCCTCTTCACTGACGTCGGCACCACGCTCGCTGATATCAGCCAAGCATTTACGAATGACATCTTCGTCGCCGGGTTCTTCGAGATCAGAAGCGACAACGGAACCCGCATAGCTTTCGACTTCAGATTCGTTAATGCCGAGTTTTTCAGCCAGCCAAAGTCCCAGCAGTTTGTTGCGGCGGCACGCCACTTTAAATTCGGTTTCCTGGTCCAGTTTGAACTTTGCTTCGAAACCTTTTTCACGTTCGTTAAATGTATCAGCCATTTTCTTTTTTTAACTCTGTTTTGGTGAGTGGAAATCTGACCCTTATGTAGGGATATTTTGCCAAATACGCAACTCCCTGCTTGCCAAGCAAAATCTTGGAAATCTGGTCTGGCCTTCGCTCCCGCAACTCGTTATCAATCTAGGATGTGTACGTTTGTTATTCTGCGTCGTCCTGGGAACGACTGGCCGGTTATTATTGGCGCCAATCGGGACGAGATGAAGGACCGACCCTGGCACCCGCCGGGCCGCCATTGGTCTGATCGCCTGGATGTCGTTGCCGGCCAGGATGAATTGGCGGGTGGTACCTGGCTCGGGATGAATGATTATGGCGTCGTTGCCGGCGTTCTTAACAGGCGCGGCTCGCTCGGTCCAAAAGAAGGCTATCGCAGCCGCGGCGAGTTGCCGCTTGAAGTTTTAGGCCATGCCGACGCCGCCGATGCTGCGGAGGCACTATCCGAAATCAATCCCAATGGCTACCGGCCGTTTAACATGGTGTTTGCTGATAACCGCGACGCCTATTGGCTCAGTCTTACCGAAACGCATTGGGGACCTCATGCCGAAGTAAAGCCGATACCGCCGGGAGTGTCTTTAATCACAGCGAGTGATCGCAATGATCTATCTTCGGCCCGTATACGCACCTATCTGCCGCAATTTGAAAAAGCCGAGGTGCCGGATCCTACGAGTGGTAACTGGTCTGCCTGGCAGGCGCTTTTCTCCAGCCGCATGTATGATTCAAATGACGGCCCCGAAGGCGCGATGATGATCTCGACCGATTCGGGATTTGGCACAGTTTCTTCCTCATTGATTGCTCTGCCGTCGCCAGAATATGTTGATGCAAATCTGGGAACCAAACCCGTCTATATGTTTGCACCCGGCGCTCCTGGCGAGACTCAGTACAAAGCAGTTGTCGCTTAAATCTCTTGCCCAGCGATGGTCATTGGCAGCGTTGTTTTGTCATGCTGGCTCTGCTATGAAGTTCACAATAATCGCGCCTGAATAAATCTGGCAAAATTCAAAAACTTCTGAGCCATATTCGGTTAAATAGGAAGACAAATAGTGAAAGCAAAAATCCACATCACGTTAAAAAATGGTGTTCTTGATCCGCAAGGAAAAGCGGTCGGTCATGCCCTCGGCTCGCTCGGGTTTGAAGGCGTCGAAGATGTCCGCCAAGGCAAATATATCGAGGTTGATCTCTCAGAGACCGATGCTGACAAGGCCTTGGAGAATGTCGATGCAATGTGTCGCCAGCTTTTGGCCAACACCGTTATTGAAAATTATGAAATTGAAATAGAAGCATAAAGCCCCGCCCCTGATGAAAGCAGCAGTTATACTTTTTCCCGGATCCAATCGCGAACGCGATATGGTGATGGCTCTGGAAGCAAGTCTCGGAACACCTCCTTTGGAAATCTGGCATGGCGATACCGATTTGCCAGACGTCGATCTGATCGTTGTGCCGGGGGGTTTTTCCTACGGCGACTACCTCCGTTCCGGCGCGATGGCGGCACATTCACCGATCATCCGCGAGGTTAAAGACCGCGCCGAAAAAGGTGTCCATGTGCTGGGCGTTTGCAACGGCTTTCAGATTTTGACCGAAACCGGATTGTTGCCGGGCGCGTTGATGCGCAACGCCAACCTCAAATTTATCTGCAAAGATGTGCATTTGAAGGTTGAGCGCAACGACACACCCTTTGCCCAAGGATATAACGTCGGCGATGTCATGCGCGTGCCGGTCGCCCATCACGATGGCAATTATTTTGCCGATGATGAGACGTTGAAAGAATTAGAAGACGAAGGCCGGGTAGGCTTTCGCTATTGCGGGCCGGATGGCGCGGTTGACGATGCCAACAATATCAACGGCTCGCGCAACAATATCGCTGGTATCTACAATAAACGCGGCACGATATTAGGGATGATGCCACATCCCGAAAATGCGGTGGAGCGCTTGCTCGGCGGGCTGGGCGGCAAGCCGATGTTTGATGGTTTGGTTGCTGGCTTGGAAGGGGTGACCGCATGAGCGAGATTACCCCGAAAGTCGTTGCCGAACATGGCCTTTCCGAAGAAGAATATCAGAACGTTCTGAAAATTATGGGACGCGAGCCCAACCTCACCGAGCTGGGTGTGTTTTCGGTCATGTGGTCGGAGCATTGCTCCTATAAATCTTCCAAAAAATGGCTAAAAACGCTGCCGACAGAAGCCCCTTGGGTGATCTGCGGGCCGGGAGAAAATGCTGGCATTGTCGATATTGGCGATGGTCAGGCAGCGGTTTTCAAAATGGAAAGCCACAATCACCCAAGCTATATCGAGCCTTATCAAGGCGCGGCGACAGGTGTCGGTGGTATTTTGCGGGATGTCTTTACGATGGGTGCCCGGCCAATCGCCAATATGAACGCACTTCGTTTCGGCTCTCCCGATCATTCCAAGACCCAGCATTTGGTGTCGGGCGTTGTTTCCGGCATTGGCGGCTATGGCAATTGCATTGGCGTGCCGACGGTGGGCGGTGAATGTAATTTTCATTCGAGCTATAACGGCAATATTCTGGTCAATGCGATGACCGTGGGGCTCGCTGATGCCGATAATATTTTTTATTCAGCGGCGACCGGCGCCGGTAATCCGGTGGTCTATGTTGGCTCAAAAACCGGCCGCGATGGCATCCATGGCGCGACCATGGCCTCAACCGAGTTCAACGCGGATTCAGAAGAAAAACGGCCAACCGTTCAGGTTGGCGATCCGTTTACCGAAAAACTCCTGGTCGAAGCCTGTCTCGAATTGATGGCGACCGATGTGATTGTGGCGATCCAGGATATGGGTGCAGCTGGTCTTACCTCCTCGGCGTTTGAAATGGCGTCTAAAGGCGGCGTCGGTGTTGAGATGGATTTGGACAAGGTCCCTGCCCGAGAAGACGGCATGACGGCGTATGAGTTCTTATTGAGCGAAAGCCAAGAGCGCATGCTGATGGTCTTGGAGCCCGGCAAGGAACACGTTGCGCAGGCGATCATGGAAAAGTGGGAGCTCGATTTCGCTGTTGTTGGGCATTTGACGGATACCGGTCGGATGGTGATTAAAATGAACGGCAAGATTGAAGCCGATCTGCCCATCGATCCGCTTGCTCTGGCATCGCCGGAATATGACCGTCCGTGGGTGAAGACCGAGCCACAGGCGGAAATTGCTGCAAGCGATGTGGCGGCGCCTGAGAGTTTGCTCGGCGCGCTTAAACAAATTGTTGGATCACCCGATATGTGCTCGCGGCGCTGGATTTGGGAACAGTATGATCATCTGGTGATGGGCGATACGGTGCAGCGCCCGGGCGGCGATGCGGCCGTTATCCGCGTGCAAAACACGCAAAAGGGTCTTGCGATCACCACCGATTGCACGCCGCGTTATTGCCTGGCCGATCCGGTTGAAGGCGGCAAGCAGGCGGTCGCTGAAACATGGCGTAATTTAACCTGCGTTGGCGCAAAGCCGCTCGCCATCACTGACAATATGAATTTTGGCAACCCAGAAAAGCCCGGGATCATGGGCCAGTTTGTGGGCGCGATTGAAGGCATTCGGGAAGCCTGTCTTGCGCTTGATTACCCGGTCGTTTCCGGCAATGTTTCGCTCTATAACGAGACCGCCGGCCAGGCGATCTTACCAACACCGGCGATTGGCGCGATTGGCATCATGCCGGACTACCAAAAATCTATCGGCGCGGCATTTACGGGCGAAGGCGAAAGCATTCTTTTGATCGGTGATACGGTTGGTCATTTGGGCCAGTCGATTTACCTCCGAGAAATTGCCGGGCGCGAGGAGGGTACGCCGCCAGCCGTCGATCTCGCTGTTGAGCGCCGCAATGGCGATTGTGTACGGGGGCTGATCGAAGCAGGTGATCTAACAGCCTGCCACGATCTCTCAGATGGAGGATTATTGGTCGGTCTCGCTGAAATGGCGATGGCGTCGGATATTGGTGCGGACATCAATGACTGCTCTGACGATACACCGCTCCATGCATGGGGCTATGGCGAGGATCAGGCGCGCTATCTTGTGACCACCAAAGACGCGGCAAAAATCATCGCGGCTTGTAAAGCGGCAAGCGTGCCAGTCCAGGAAATCGGTGCGACCGGCGGTGCAGATTTAAGCTTCGCCGGAGAAACAATCGCCGTCGCCGAACTCAAAGAAGCCCATGAAAGCTGGCTGCCGGCCTATATGGCGGCCATTGCATAAGAGTAATCCTTGATTCTAAACACTTTTTTCGAAGGTACCGGTTACATTGTTGATTATTAGTACATAAGCGATTATTTATTAGAACAATCGTTCTATAACCCTAGGGATTTTAGGGGCGATATTTTGGACGCAATCGGGTAAAACTGCGTCATATAATGCGTAGTAGAAGGAATTAAGACCAATGGCGATGGATGTTGCAGAAGTTGAGAGGCTGATTAAAGAAGGTCTGCCGGATGCTGAGGTTCATATCGAAGATTTGCGCGGTGACGGCGATCATTATGCCGCCTATGTCGCCTCAAAATCGTTCGAAGGTGTCTCTCGCGTCAAACAACATCAGATGGTCTACGCGGCGTTGCAAGGTAAGATGGGCACTGATTTACATGCCTTGGCCTTGCAAACAAGCGTTCCGGAAGCTACTTAACTCTTATAGTTTCGAAATAAAGGAAGAATGATGAGCGACAATCCAGTATTTGATCGGATTAAATCCGAAATCGATGACAGCCCGGTAACCTTGTTTATGAAGGGCTCACCGATGTTTCCGCAATGCGGTTTCTCGGCGGCTGTTGTCCAAGCGCTGACCATGATGGGCGTTAAATTTAAAGGCGTTGACGTGTTGGCCGATACGGAAATCCGCGAAGGCATCAAACAATTTAGCGAATGGCCGACCATTCCGCAGCTCTATGTTAAAGGCGAGTTTGTTGGGGGTTGCGATATCATCCGCGAAATGTATGAAACCGGCGAATTGCAGAAAATGTTTGAAGAAAAAGGTATCGAATTCGAAGAAGTTAAACACTAAACTCTTCGCGATCAAAATCTAAAAAGCCGCTCATTTATGTGAGCGGCTTTTTTAATGAAGTGTATCGACCCTATCAGTCCCCTTGAACAACCGGATTGCAGAGTTCACCGATGCCTTCAATTTCAAGTTTGATGTCGTCGCCGGGTTTGAGGAAGATTCCCCGGAAAACACCGACGCCAGCGCAAGTGCCGGTGGCGATGATGTCGCCAGGACGGAGCGGGACCTGCTTGGTTAAAGACACGATCAGTTCAGCGATTGAAAAAACCATGTCATTCGTATTGTCATCCTGCATCACTTCACCCGAGATGGTGGTTTTGATGTTGAGGTTCTGCGGATCACCGATTTTACTGGCAGGGATTATCCAAGGGCCCATCGGCGCGGAGGTGTCAAAGGATTTATGGCGGAACCAATCCATGCCGAAATTCCAGTCTGTCCGGCGCCCAACATCGCGGGCGGAGACATCATTAAAGATCGTGTAACCAACGACGATATCCATTGCATTATCTAACGTCAGGTGATGACCTTCATGGCCAATGACCGCCGCAAGCTCAACTTCCCAATCGTATTTCTGAGAATAATCCTTGGGCAGGCGAATATCATCATTCGGACCAATGATAGCGCCGTTGGATTTCAGGAAAAATAGCGGCTCAATAGTGGATTTATCGAGCTCATTCCCCATTTCCTTGGCATGGCCATAATAATTTGCGCCGGCGCAATACATCGTGCCGGGGTTGCTGAACGGTGCGCACAACTTTATATCGCCAATAGCTGTCGCGCTGGTTGATGGGCTGTTGGCGATTTTGCCGAGGACGGGCTCTAAATCCGTCCAGCGGCGGATAGCGGTATCAAGGCTGGAGCCATCAATGCCGGAATCCGGTCCATGAAAAGCAATTTCGGAAGCTAAGTTAAAGACAAAGCCATCGACTTCAATACCGGCTTTGGTGGCGCCATTGTCGTCGTAGGATAAAAGTTTATAAGATGCCATTTGAATGGTTCCCTTTGGGTTTCTCTTAATATTGATGTTTTGATGGCAGACCTTAGCAATCGAGAACGGCGAACAAAACAGCTTATTGATTGCTGTCCGCCCAATGGGCATCAATATGAGAATGCGCCAATATGTCCGCGGCATTGCCGTCCGGAGGATAAATGTAGCTGCCATTGATCTTTTGTTTGAGCGCCTTGGCCTCTGGCCCGGTCATTACAATCTGGCGATCCCATCCTTTGGTGAGGAGCGTGCCAATTTCACCGAGATCAACGCAAGTCGAATAATCGGGCTGGGCATATTTCTGGTGCGGTAGACCAAGCAGGCTATGGACAGCGTTATATCCTGCATGGGCTCCCATTGGCATGGCATGTTGGCAGGACATCAGCGCCATATGAGCATCATCAGCCTTGGCCGCCGCAATATCACCCGCGGCAAAAATATTTTTAACGCCGTTTACCCGCAAAGAGCCATCAACCGTTAGGCGGCCTGAAGCATCTCGTTCGACATCCAGAAGATCGGCTAGCGGATTGGCTTGAAGTCCGGTCGTGACGATGACTGTGGCGGTTTCGATTTCTTCTCCATCAGCCAGCAAGATTGAATTCAATGTAATATTTGTAATTGTTTGACCAAGTTTGACCAAGATGTTCGCTTCTTTGAACGCTTGTTCAAACACCTCCGCCGTTGTTTCGCTTGGCGCCGGACCAATATGATCAGCCTGATCTATCAAGAGGATTTCAATGGCAGCCGCGGTCGCATCATCGCTATGGACGTGGATGCGGCTCCTGAGTTCCATTGCCATTTCGATTCCAGTTATGCCTGCACCCAGAATCACAAACCGGTTTTGGCCGCCGATATTTTTAAGGCGGGCGACTTTTAATAGATGGCCATCGAGCGCGATCGCGGCTTGGTAGGAGTTAATATTCCAGCTGTGTTCCTTAAGTCCTGGAATAGGCAGCGATTTAGATACGCTGCCCGCTGCTAGAATTAACTGATCATAGCTGATCTCCATTTCCAACGCGCGCGTCATTTTTATTGAAATTGTGTGTTCGGTAGGCACGATTTTGCTCACCAATCCCTCAACAAAGTTTATGCCGAGAGTATCCAGCATCGGACGAAATGGCACCCGCATTTTTTCAGGATTGCTCTCATAAAGACGTGGCCGCATGACGAGAAAGTCGTTTTGGGAAACCAAAGTGATGTTAATGTTGCCGTCATTTTCTTTATTTTCAAAGGCTGCGGTTAAGGCCGCCTTGAGGCCGGCGAAACCGCCTCCGACGATAATTAATTTCTTCATATTCTCATCTTCCAAAATTATTTTGCTGATTGTCTATTAGATTGTTTGGCCTCAAACCAAGCGATGGATTTTTTCATAAAAGCGCGTGGAATTTTTTTGCCGGTACGCTCGGCGATATCAGCCAGGCTGTGGCCGGCGAGCGCCTCGCGCATGCGCTGTTCGCCTTCAAGCATGACCGCATGAATGCCGCAGACACCAGAGGTGGCCCAAATGGGCGGACTGCCTTTGTGCAGAACACAGCCATGTCGGATGTCTTTGCACTGGAAGAGAGGTTTTTTCCCTTCCAGCGCATCTGCAACGTCGAGAACGCTGATTTCTTTCGCCGGACGCTTTAGCTCAAAGCCACCCTTAATGCCTTCTACCGATTGAACAATCCCGGCTTTTTGAAGCTGAGTGAATAATTTTGCGACATAGGACGGAGAGATGCCCTGAAATTCGGCCATGTCTTTGCTGCTCGGCAAAAAATCTTCTTTTGGGAAAACCAAATATAGCAGGCAATGCAAACCGTATTCGACGCTGCTTCCATATAAACTCATTTTAAACTCCGATTTAATTTATCGGAGTTATGACAGTGCAAATTTTGGAAGCCAACATAAACTTAGATATTTTTTGTCGGAGTATTAATTTATAAAAAAAGCCGCCCATTTAAGAGCGGCTTCTTTTAATTTGAATTCCCGAAAATTCTTATCGGGAATAAAACTCGATCACGAGGTTCGGTTCCATCTGCACCGGATACGGTACATCGGCCAGGCCAGGCTGGCGTGTGTAGGAGCCTTTGCATTTTGCCGGATCGACAGTCATGTAATCCGGAATGTCGCGTTCTTGCGATGCAATCGCTTCCAGAACCAGCGGCAAATCGCGTGATTTTTCTTTGACTTCGACAACATCGTTATCTTTAACCATATAAGACGGGATGTTGACGCGAATGCCGTTAACGCGAATGTGGCCGTGGTTGATGAACTGACGGGCCGCAAAAACGGTTGGCACAAATTTCATCCGGTAGATCACTGCATCTAAGCGGCGCTCAAGAATACCGATGAGATTTTCCGAGGTATCACCTTTGCGGCGCACGGCTTCTTTGTAGTAGCGGCGGAACTGTTTTTCGGAAATATTGCCGTAATAGCCTTTGAGTTTCTGCTTGGCTTGCAATTGAATGCCGTAATCAGATGGCTTTTTGCGGCGCTGACCATGTAGGCCGGGGCCATATTCACGTGTGTTAAAAGGTGATTTAGGTCGACCCCACAAATTACAGCGGAGGCGACGATCGATTTTATATTTCGACCGAATACGCTTAGTCATATTTTTGTTCTCACTTTGTTAGAGATAGATGCCCACAGGATTTTTCTGCGCCTCTATCGATTATTCTTGTCCCGGTAGGTCTTCTTACCTGGCGAAGACGGAATATCTAATGTTTCTCAAATATTCACGTTTCCGGGAATGAAGGCGCGCACTATAGGCATTTGTGGTGATGTGTCAACAGCTCGACCGGCTATTTACGCGCTTTTAAGTCGTCTCGAGTTCGGCATCCCAATAGAGAAAATCGCGCCAGCTTTTATGTAGGTAATTTGGCGGAAAAGCGCGGCCTACCTCCTGGAGATGGTGATTGTTCGGCTGCTCGGGCTTTTTCAGCAAATGCATGCCTGCTTGTTTGATTGATTTATTGCCTTTTTTCAAATTACAAACGCTACAGGCAGTGACCACATTGGTCCATTGGGTGCGGCCGCCCCTCGAGCGCGGCACGACGTGGTCAAAGGTCAAATCCTGCGTTGGGAAGGGTGTGGTGCAGTATTGGCAGGAAAAACGGTCTCTCAAGAATACATTGAATCTGGTAAAAGCAGGTTTACGGGAAACCTGCACATACTCTTTCAGTGAAATCACGCTCGGCAGCTTCATCTCCCAACTCGGCGAATGAATGGCGTTGTCGTATTCCGACACGACATTGACACGTTCGAGAAATACCGCTTTGACCGAATTTTGCCAGGACCATAAAGACAAAGGGAAGTAATTGAGCGGCCGAAAATCGGCGTTCAACACCAGTGCAGGACAGCTATCGAGTGCAGTAGACACTTTTTCACGTCTCCCATAAGCCCTTTTGATACAAGAAGCATAAAGGCTTTGCTCAATAATTCAACCACTTATGCCCATATTTCGTAGTGGTCTCAAAAGTCCAATACGAGATATAGTGGCTCAAATAATCTACCCCGGGGTAATTAAATTAATCTACCCCGGGGTAGATTATTACATTGATACCTTTTGGATTAAGCGAATATCTTTGTCAAAAAGTCGCAGGCGATTTGTATGCCGTCGGCGTCAATGGAATGTCCAAGACCGGGGCGAATATGCCCCTCTACAGTGATTCCGGCGGCTTCTAATTTCTCAATCGCTTCCGGCTGTTGGTCAACCGGCACCAATTCGTCCTGATCGCCATTGATCAGCACCATCGGCGGGCGGCTTTTAATTTCGCCCGCGAGCAAATCTTTGCCGATTAGTCTGCCGGAAAAACCAACAATCCCGGCGAGCGCTTTTTCCCGCCGAGTGCCGACAAATAAAGACATCATGGTGCCTTGTGAGAATCCAATGAGCGCGAGTTTGTCGTCGCTTAAATTATATTTCTCTAACTGATCATCAATGAACTTGTTGAGGACCGGCTCGGCTGAACGGGCGCCAGCCAGCATCGCATCTTCGGTGCGTTCTTGCAGGCTGAACCATTGATGGCCGGATTGCATGCCGGGTGGGGCCATATCGCAGACCTCCGGCGCATTTGGTGAAACAAATCGAGCGTTGGGCAGCACTTTGGCAAAATAAGGCGCGAGACCGATCAAATCAAAGCCATCAGCGCCAAGTCCATGGCATAAAATAACAAGCTGGTGGATGTCGCCAGACGGCTCGGTCGGGCCATATTCAGGCCCCATGATAGAAGGGATTTCAGAATTTTCCGGCATAAGGGATGCTTTCGTGCGGTAAATTTTATTTGAAAGGACATTAGCGGTATTGCACAGAGGCCCCAAGCAAAACATAACTATGGAATGAATAATTCAAAACCCGTCGTCACCCGCTTCGCCCCGAGCCCGACCGGCCATCTGCATTTGGGACACGCCTATTCTGCTTGGTTCGCACAACAAGCGGCGCAGGTATCGGGCGGACGTTTTCTTCTGCGCATAGAAGACATCGATCAAACGCGCTGTTTGCCGGAATTTGAAAGGGTTATTCTGGATGATTTGGATTGGCTTGGCCTCAGCTGGGAAGAACCCGTGCGCCGCCAATCGGATCATATGGCTGATTATGCCGCTGCCCTCGCAGAGCTTGATGAGATCGGGCTGATCTATCCCTGCTTTTGTTCCAGGAAAGAAATACGAGCTGAGATCAAACGCATTAATGAGGCACCGCATGATAGGCCTGAAGACAAACGTGGCCCGGTATATCCCGGCACCTGCAGAAGTCTCACTCCCGACGAGCGCGACATGCGGAAATCAGCCGACGATGTCTATGCTCTGCGTCTAGATACGCAAAAAGCCGTTCACCTTGCCGAGCAAAAACGCGGCAATTTGAGTTGGATGGATTTAGACAGGGGTGAGCAACGCGCCGCGCCGGAAATTTTTGGTGACGTCGTGCTGGCGCGTCGGGATGAGCCAACGAGCTATCACCTCTCAGTAACGGTGGATGATGCGCTTCAAGGCATCAATTTGATCACCCGCGGTGAGGATTTACGCGATGTCACTCATGTGCACTGCCTGCTGCAAGCCTTGCTGGATTATGAGACACCCGCTTATCGCTTTCACCATCTTTTGACTGATGCAGAAGGCAAACGCTTCGCCAAACGTGATAAGTCTTTAACGCTGCAAACGTTACGAGAAGAGGGCAAGACATTGGAAGACATAAAAGCAATGGCTGGGTGGGTATGAAGGTATTTGTGATTTGCGCATTAATATTATTTTCCAGCGAGGTCGTGGCTGAGCCGTTTAAAAATATTCGCATTGGTGACCAAGACGGTTTTGGCTTTACCAAGACCAAAGGACTGTTGCGACCGACGGCACGTGGCGGATTTGGTTTTAATTTTGACGGGCGCACCCGCCGGCTACCCCACAGCAAGGCAGCCGATACAAATGGCGATGGTATCCTTCGCCAAGGTGAGTTCTTGCCCGATCTTAATGGCGATGGCCGTGTCGCCTGGTTCGCTGGCGATGATTTTGACAATCGCGCACCGGAAGAAATGGTTGATCGAAATTATTTTTGCCGGGGGTGTCTTACCGTAAGTCAGAATACGCGCGGCTCAATCTGGACGGATTTAGCCCTCTCGACCGGGCAGGCGGGATATAATTGGCCGGATGAGAACGGCCCGGACGTGCCCAATAATGCAACTTTTGTATTTGATTTCACGGTCGCCAAAAAGGACATCGCTCCAGGTGCGTCGATTTTTTTTAATTTGGTTTACGGGGATTACGATGTGTTTCCGGCCATTGTTGCCGTCGGCTTTGCCAAGGCCGAACCACGCGCTCTTGAGATCGAAAATATTGGTCCGGATGACGGTTTGATACAAGCGCGTTCGGCAATATTGAAGTTTGACGAGGTGTTTACCGAGGACAAAGACGGCAACTGGCACGGATTGGTGCAGGTCATATTTAATGCACCGTTGGATTCCTTCACGGCCTTTGATTTTGTTGGGCTGAGCTTGTTTCAGATTGCTTTTAATTTGCCCCTCAATCGCCGGGCGCTTGCCTCCACAAGCTTGGCTGCGCCGCGCCGCATTAGCGGCGACCCGCAGTCGCGGGCTTAAAAAATATTTTGAGAATCTAAAAGTAGACTTTTCCGCTCAGAGTTTATCAGAGTTGGAGAATGCTTTATAATGGTAGGGGGCATCTATAAATTTCCATTGATTGCGTAATCCAAAACCCGAACAACTTGGCTCGGACTTTCAGCAACAGCCAAAGCCGCGGCATCAACTTCTTTGAGGGCGTGGGTAAGGTCTTCCGCATGCAGGACTATGATTGGCTTGCCGAGTGCGGCGGCCATGCCGGCATCAAAGGCGGCGTTCCATTGGCGAAATTTATCACCAAACTTAACCACGACGACATCTGATTTTTCGATCAGCGTGCGGGTGCGGATGGCGTTCACTTGTGCGCCTTTATGGTCTTTCCAAAAGGGATTGTCCTCTTCGCCTAATATCGCGACGCCGCAATCGTCACTGGCCTCGTGGTTGGTGATCGGAGCGACAATATTTACCGGCAAGTTTTTGGCCGCGCAGCCTTCTTTAATTTGTTCCCGCCAATCGGAGTGAATTTCCCCTGAAAGATATACGGTCCAATTGTCTATCGCCATTTTATTTCTCCCAACTTTTTTGGTGCTGAACGGATGAAAACCTGCTGGTTTATTGCCGGGCTAATGCCGTTTCCGCAAGCTTTTTGTCCATATTTCCGCCCTTGGGGCCTATAAACTGGCTGTTAAGCATTGATCTTTATATTAGCGACGTCTGAACTCTAATTCTAAGCTGCACGGATCGTAAAAATGGATATTAGCGTCAATAAGATGGCCGATGATGTTTACGAGGTTCTATTGGGAGACAATAGAGTTGAAATTACAGCTTCCGATCTCGAGCATCTTCATTCTCAGCTATCGGCTATTTTGCGTCCCGAAACGGTGGCCGAAAAAGAAAATCGCCACGCAGAATTTTTAAGCAAACTGGTAACCGCCAACGACAGCGGCATCCAATCACTATTGCACCTGGCGGATCATGACGATGTTGTCATTCTTTTGACCTGCTGCGAAGAAGACGAAACGCTCAAGAAAAAGATTTATGGCAATATGACCGACAACGCGATCAAGATGTTCGTCGAAGATATGATGTTCTTGATGCGAGAAGGAGTGCCGAATTACAGTCTTGATGAGGCGACGACACGCCTCATCAAGACTGTAGAAGAGTTGATTGAAAATGAAACTCTAACTTTCGAAACAACTTAATTGCATTACGCAGCAGTTGCTTTCTTTTTGGTACTTGGCACGTAGGCCATCTCACAATGCGGTGCGCAATACGGCTTTCCATGAACTGCAACTTTTCCGCAAAACCGAAAATCCGGCTTGCCTGGCTCGCCGTTCGGCCACGAGCACATATTTGCTGTTAGGCTGTCGAGTGTGATGACTTTGCGATCCGTTTTTGGTGTTGCCGGTTGACGGCGCATCGCTAAATCAAGGCGGCGCACTTTGCCGACGACGGCGTTTTTCGTTATGCCAAGCTTTCTGCCAATTTCACTTGCCGAAAGTCCTGTGGCCCATAATCGAGTGAGTTCTTTGACGTGATCAGGTGTCCATTCGAAGCCTGTGCTCATGTGTAATATCCTCCGGATTTTCCCGTAATTGACGTAAAATCGATGTTTGAAAACTGCTTTTTCGACCTCCTACCGGAGATTTCGGAGGTTCCCCCGGTAGAAAAGTGTGAAATCAATCACCGTGGCATACTATATTTATGCATCAGGTTAGCCGTCAACACTATATTTAGGGTTATCCACAAGATATTGAGGTTATTCACTCAATTTGTGGATAGAAGGGTGCAAAAGAGGGTGGTTACGGGAAAAATCCTTGGGTATCATCTAGTTTAAGAGGACAAATCAGCTTGGTGTGGGAAAAGCTTATGACGCTATCACGCGTTATAAAGATCGTGGTGTTGGGCGCAGGTGTCGTCGTCGGCAGCTTATTCCCAAATTCATCTCGTGCGACCGATCCATTTGAAAAAATTAAACTCATACCATCCGCCAAGAAATATCTCGTATTAAAAGACATCAACGTGCGCGCGGGGCCCAAGATAAAGTCAAAAAGGGTCGGACGGTTTCGCAAAAAGACGATGGTGAATGCCGTCGGTAAAGCAAAAGGCACGGAGTGGATCGCTGTCCAGAAGGACGGTAAAAATTTTGGTTTCATCTATGGTACGGCTTTGGTGCCGATGATAGATGGTCGGCTGAAAAAGCCGATTAGCGGCAATTTGGCGGGCAAAACATTTGGCGGGATGAAGCTGCCACCCTGTCATTATGAAATTGAATTTGAAGGCCGCGTAAAAGTCGAAGGCGATATGCAGATAACGTCGGATTATCAATTGTCGATGCAATGTGACTATCTAAAAAAAACGCTCAAATTTGATGCAACGATGTTCATCACCGAACTACCCTATCTCGATAACCGCAAGCCGATTTATCAAATCAATGTCGATCTCCTCAATATCTCAATGGAAGACGAAGATGTTTTTTCAACGACTGTTCTTTACCATATCCTCAAAAAGGAAATTGTCTTTGACGGTGTGAACAAAGAAGCAATGAAAACGACAGGTAAAATTAAAAAAAGAAAAGCCGCTGATGTAAAAGCCGCACTCAAAGGCACCGTGGCAATGGCGCATCAAAGCTGGGGGCCTAAAATTTGGGCTGAGTTATCTAAATCCAAAAATAAATAAAAATCAAAATTATTGGTTTATTCGTTCCTGGTGATTGCGCGCCAGCCAATATCACGACGACAAAATCCTTCATCCCAGTCAATGGCATCTACGGCTTTATAAGCCCGTGATTGGGCTTGCTCGACATCTGAGCCGAGCGCCGTCACCCCGAGCACGCGCCCACCAACAGCCAAAATCTTGCCATCCTCGTCTTTAGTGCCGGCGTGAAAAACGGTGACGCCTTCCAACGCATTGGCGTGATCCAGATTTTTGATTTCTGAGCCTTTTTCGTAAGCACCTGGGTAGCCCTTGGCGGCCATCACGACGACTAATGCCGCTTCCTCGCGCCAGGTCAGCTCAATTTCACTAAGTGTGCCGGTCGCCGCCGCCTCAAGAGCCTCAACCAAATCAGATTGCAGGCGCGCCATCAGGACCTGACATTCAGGATCACCGAACCGCACATTGAATTCCAAGGTTTTTGGCTTGCCATCCTTGATCATCAGGCCCGCGAATAAAACGCCTTTATAAGGACAGCCCTCAGCGACCATGCCATCGATGGTCGGCTGAATGATGGTATCCATAATTTCCTGAGCGAGTTCCGGTGTGACGACAGGAGCCGGTGAATAAGCGCCCATACCGCCGGTGTTGGGTCCTTTGTCACCGTCATAGGCGGCCTTATGATCCTGGGCGGAGATCAACGGCAGCGCCGTTTCGCCATCGACAAGCGCAAAAAAGCTCACCTCTTCACCCTCTAAAAATTTTTCGACCACAACTTCATCGCCGGCATCACCGAAGCTTTTGTTATTCATCATCTGGTCGAGAGCATTGATGGCCTCGTCTTCAGTTTGGGCCAGAATAACGCCTTTGCCAGCAGCCAGGCCGCTGGCTTTGACAACAATGGGTGCACCCTGATCGCGAACATAAGCAACGGCTTCTTCATAGTCAGTAAACCGCCCATAGGCTGCGGTCGGAATATTGTATTTTGCGAACAAATCTTTCATAAAGGCTTTAGAGCCTTCAAGTTCGGCGGCCGCGGCGCTTGGGCCAAAGGCTTTGATGCCTTCCGTTTCCAACGCGTCGACGAGACCAAGAACAAGCGGAGCCTCGGGGCCGACAATTACGAGATCAATCGCTTTGTCTTTGGCAAAAGCGACCAGACCGGCGACATCTTCCCCTGAAATCGCGACGCATTCTGCGACTTCCGCTATTCCGGCATTGCCCGGCGCGCAAAAAAGTTTTTCACATTTCGGAGATTTGGCGATGGCCCAACTGAGCGAATGCTCGCGTCCGCCCCCACCAACAACTAGAATTTTCATTTAGGTCCCCCGAATAACGGATCACACTGTACTCTCCTCGACTTGTAGCATAAATTAACCAGAAGGCATGACTGATAATCCGACAGGTAAAAATATGGGCTTAGACCCGCAAGACGGTGTGGCGGGCGACAATCGCCCGATTTTCTCCGTCAGTGAAATTTCGCAAAGCCTCAAACGCACGGTTGAGGAAAACTACGCCCACGTCCGGGTGCGGGGAGAGATTTCTAGGTTTACGCTTGCGCGCTCCGGTCACATGTATATGACACTCAAAGATGAAAATTCTGTGCTCGACGCTGTCTGTTGGCGAGGTACGGTTGGTCGACTGTCGGTTGCGCCTGAGGACGGTATGGAAGTTATCGCCACAGGTCGCCTCACAACCTATCCCGGGCGTTCCAATTACCAAATCGTTATTGAACAATTAGAAGTTGCCGGTGAAGGCGCTCTCTTAAAACTTCTGGAAGACCGCCGCAAAAAACTGCTGGCGGAAGGTTTGTTTGATGAAGAGCGCAAAAAACCTTTGCCCTATCTGCCTGAAACCATCGGCGTGGTGACGTCGCCGACCGGCGCTGTTATTCGCGATATTTTGCACCGCCTGGCAGATCGATTTCCGCGCCATGTCTTGCTGTGGCCAACCAATGTGCAAGGCGAGGGGGCGGCTGAGCAAATTGCCGCCGGCATTGAAGCTTTTAATAATCTGCCGGATGATGGCAGCGTCCCGAGGCCTGATTTGATCATTGTCGCCAGAGGCGGCGGTAGTCTCGAAGACCTTTGGTCTTTTAATGAGGAGGTTGTGGTGCGCGCTGCAGCCGCAAGTGATATTCCCTTGATCTCTGCCGTTGGTCACGAAACCGACACAACACTTATCGATTACGCCTCCGATCGGCGCGCACCGACGCCCTCCGCTGCAGCAGAAATGGCGGTGCCGGTACGTGCCGATTTGATGGCGCAAATTGCCGATGATGGCGTCCGTCTTCAGCGCGCGATGAACAGGTCGTTGGAAGAACATCGCCGGGAAATTGAAGGACTGTCCCGCGGCCTGCTCGACCCTCGGCGCTTGGCCGAAGAAGCCACCCAACGTCTCGATGATCGCAGTGAACGCCTGCTGAATGCCAAGGGCATCTATTTTGATGGTTTGGCCTCAGATGTCGCGAGATTAGCAGCGGGTTTGATCAGCCCGGCACAACAAATTACCGCCAAACAAGGTGAGCTAAATGGTTGGATCCGTGCTTGGAGTCAGGGACTTAGGTCTTTTGTTGATCAAAAATCCCATGATCTTGAGCGCTATAGTTTAATGCTGGAAGGCGTCTCTTTTCAGCGCGTTTTAGATCGCGGGTTTGCCTTGGTTACAGACGCTCAAGGCCAGCCGGTAACATTGGCGGCGGCGACCGAGCCTGGCATGGATATCGGTATTCGCTTTGGTGATGGTGATGTCAACGCGACTGTTTCTGGTGGTGGCACGCCAAACCCACAGAAAAAAAAGCTCCCCAAAAAGCCATCTAAGAAATCAGCGAGTACACATGATGACGATGCCCAAGAGTCGCTATTGTGAAGCAGATTGTTTTCGGCTTTATTTTATTAGCCTCAACTGCCGGGGTTTTTGATGCAGCCATTGCCGGAGACTTAAAACTTTCCGGCCAAATGTCGCAGGGCGGTCTGATTCTGGGTTGGGCATCACCCGGGGCCACCATCACGCTTGATGGCAAAAAAATTCGACAAGCTGCGTCGGGAGATTTTTTGCTCGGCTTTTCCCGTGATGCGAAAGCCAAAGCCAAGCTTGAAATCAAATATGCCGATGGCACTCAAGATATGAGGGCACTCTCGATTACACCCCGCAGCTACGACATTCAGCGTATCGATGGCCTGCCGAAACGAAAAGTAACGCCTTCCGCTGCGGACCTCGTGCGCATAAAAAAAGAGCGCGCTTTAATCACAAAAGCCCGTCAACAAATCGTCACAGAGCCAATGTTTGTTGCGGGCTTTACGAGGCCTGTCATCGGGCGCATCAGTGGCGTCTATGGCTCACAGCGAATTCTCAATGGTAAACCTAGGCGGCCTCATTATGGTGTCGACATTGCCGCGCCTGAAGGATCAAATATTAAAGCGGCCTCAGCTGGTGTTGTTATTTTCGCCCATCCCGGCATGTTTTTTAATGGCAAGACGGTAATCATCGACCATGGTCTGGGCCTGCGCTCAACCTATATTCATATGAGCGCGCTCGCGGTCAAAGCGGGCCAGCAAGTTAACAAAGGGCAAATTGTGGGGCGCGTCGGTCAAACCGGCCGCGCTACCGGACCGCATCTTCATTGGGGCCTGCAATTGAATAGCCTGGCTTTAGATCCTGAACTCTTGCCGGGGATTTTACTTCGGTAACTGTTCCTGCTCGTTCGGCCAGCGATTATGAACCCAAAGCCATTGGTCCGGGTTCTGCCTAATCCAATCTCCCAAGTGCTGATTTACGACCATCATTAAGTTAACAACGTCTGCCTGCTTGCTTCCGCTGTCAGGGAGTTCGAGAGGGGGATGAACTGTTACCCTAAATCTGGCACCGCCCATGCGCTCGACTTGAACCGGTACCACGGGGCAGTTAAAGCGATAGGCAAGTTGCGCTAAGGCGGGCGCGGTCATTGCGTCGCGCCCTAAAAAAGGAACGGCAATGCCATCATTCATTTTTTGATCGACCAACATAGCGAGATGATCGCCGTTGTTGAGTGCACGCAGAATATCTTTGGAGCCTTCTGGACCTTTTGGAAAATATTCGCCGCCCGTATAAGAACGTCCTTTTTGAACCAGCCTATTAAAAAAGGGATTGTTTGCCTTGCGATACACCACATGCAAGGGCAGACCTTTTTTGGTTGCGGCAAGTGGCACGATTTCCCAATTTGCAAAGTGGCCACTGAAAAACAAGCCAGGTTTATTGTCGTCGCGCAAATTTTCAATGTGTTCAATGCCGATTACTTCGACGCGGCTTTTGTCTTTATAGGGATTAAATTTTGCAAGATGAGGATGCTCACCGGCAGTGCGCCCCAGATTCTCCCACATCCGGAGTACCGTATCTTCAATCTCAGCAGGTGATAAATCGGGGGAAAATTCAGCTAATCCTCTTCGTGCATTATTGGAAATACGTAGTTTTGGCCCGAGAATACGGCCCATCCAACCACCGATAGCGGATGCCCAATCAACGGGAAGGAGAAGAAAAAAGGCGTTTAGGGACCAAGCGATGGCGGCTTCGGTCGGGTGCGCAATATTTTTGCGAATCCAGTGTTTCATTAATTTAGGATCTCGAAATCTATGAGTACGAATTTAAAAGACTGTCTAGCGCACTTGTTTCGGTCCAGTCGAGCGTTACCGACACGATTGTCACATCTTTTTTTAAGCCTTGTGGCAGGCGGACGTGATCTTTGGCCGTTGTAACGAGAACGCCCCCTTCTTTTTTGGCGATTTCAAGGAGGTTGGAAATCTCGTTCTCCGAATAGGGATGATGGTCATCAAAGGTTTTTGCGCCGATCAGATCACAACCGATTTCGAGGAGTGTATTAAAAAATTTCTTCGGTCGGCCGATACCGGCAAAGGCATAGACTTTTTTGTCCTTAAGCGCAGCGGCGTCGGCATCTGGCTTGAGGCGAGCATGGAATATCTCAATTGAATTTTGAGGAACATCGTAGAGAAGGGCTTCCAAATTAAAACGATCCTCGCCAATAATGACGACAGCCTGAGCACGGCCGATCCCGGTTGTTACACCTTCACGAAGCGGCCCCGCTGGAATTAGGCGACCGTTCCCAAATCCGGTTTCGCCGTCGATGACAATGATCGACAAATCTTTTTTGACAGATGGATTTTGAAAACCGTCATCCATGACAATGATGTCGGCGCCGGCTTGGTGAGCTGCCTCGATGCCAGCTTGACGGTCGGTGCTGATCCAAGCGGGTGCGATTTCAGTCAGTAGCAACGGCTCGTCACCCACTTCCTGAGCGCTGTGAGTGTCGGGGTCAACTTTAACAGGACCTTCGAGGGAGCCGCCGTAACCGCGGCTTAGGAAATGAATAGATTTTCCGCGGGCTTTTAGCTCGGCGCCGAGAGATAGCGCTGTCGGTGTTTTGCCTTGTCCGCCGGCGACCAAATTGCCGACACAGATTATCGGGATTGGTGCCTGCCAAGGTTTTGTGCGGTCTTGGTGGAATGCACTTGCCAATCCGTAGACCCATCCTGCCGGTGCGAGCAAGGCTGATAGGATGGAGCTTTTATGATTGTACCAAAATTCAGGCGCCCGCATTTTCGGCCCCAAATTTTTTATCCAGGATGATTTCAATCTCACTTGCCACCAAATCAATGACTTGGGAGTGCTGATCAACAAAAGCTTGACCCTGGCGGATCATATTTTGCCGTTGAGAGGCGTCCGTTAGCAAGTCCGCAACGGCGGCGGTCAATTCGGCTTCGTCTTTTATTTGGCGCGAACAGCCTTGCTGGATCATCTGCTCAGACATCCATTGAAAATTCATCATATGCGGGCCGTGCAGGACAGCGCAATTCAGGCGCAAAGCCTCAAGTGGATTTTGGCCGCCGAGCGGCACCAAAGATTTACCCATAAAGGCAATCTCTGTCAGCCTGAAAAACAAACCGAGCTCGCCCATGGTGTCAGCGATATAGATATCTGTAGCGGCATTGACAACCTCCCCCGACGAGCGTTTCGCACATTTAACATCGATCGGCTGCAATCTTTCTACGATTTCAATTCCGCGGGTTGGATGGCGTGGCACGATCACGGTCAACAAGCCGGGATGATCTGCTTTTAGGTTTTGATGAACCCGGGCGATGATTTCTTCTTCGCCGGGATGGGTGCTGGCGGCGAGCCAAATCGGGCGGTCTCCCACTTCGGATCTTAATTGCGTGAGGTCTTGTTCATCCGCCGGCAGTGCCGGTACGGCAAATTTCAGATTGCCCAGATTTTTTGTAAGTTTGGAGCCCAGTTTATTCAGCCGATCAACATCGGCGTCGGTTTGTCCTAGGCATAACGTAAATCCGTGCAGTAGGGTTTTTATTAAAGAGCGCGCGCGCTGCCATCCGGCAAATGATTTAGGCGAGATGCGTCCGTTGACCAGCACCATCGGAATGCCGCGTGATTGGGCTTCGGTAATGATGTTGGGCCAAAATTCGCTTTCTGCCCAAAGCGCGATATCCGGTTTCCAATACTCCAGGAATCGCCGGACATAGGACGGTCTATCCACCGGAATGTATTGATGGAAAGCGCGGCCCGGCAAGCGCTCTTGCATTAATTTTGCCGAGGTCACCGTACCTGTGGTCATCAAAAGATGACAGTCAGGTCTGTCTTCCAAAAGTTTCTCGATGAGTGGCAACATCGAAAGAGATTCGCCGACGCTTGCAGCATGTAGCCAGATTAACGGCCCCGCTGGCCTCGGTGCGGCGGTCGTGCCCATGCGTTCGCCAAACCGCGCGGCATCTTCTTTTCCGCGGGCTTTGCGTTGGTTGAGGTAGAAGTGGATGAGCGGAGCACCTAATATTGTCGCCGTGCGATAGAGGGTGAGCATCATGCGCTGCTCTCCCCTATCTCTGGCTCAGGTGTTATTTGGCTGCAAAGTTGATCGGCTTTTTGGGTGACGGTTGTTAGGGCGATTTCCAATTGTTGACGGGCGGTTTCCAGCGCTGTGTCGTCTGCTCTTTCAGAAATTTCAATCGGCTCGCCCCACACGAACACGCCTTTGGAAAAAGGTGACGGTAGAACAAATCGATCCCAGCTCGAAAACATTTTCCACGAGCGCACGCTATAGCTCAGCGGCAGGATCGGCACACCGGCGAGCTTGGCAAGCGCGATGGCGCCATTGCTGGCGCGCATGCGGGGGCCGCGCGGCCCATCTGGCGTAATACCGACATATCCGCCATCTTTGAGGATACGCACCATGGTGCGAAGTGCGCCGCTGCCACCATGTTTGGTTGAGCCTTCCAATGGGACGAAACCCAGTCGGGTGATTGTCTTGGCAATCAATTGTCCATCTGCATGACTCGAAATCAACATGTGAAAAGGCGGCGCATAGGGCCACGCATAGGACATCATCGTCAACCGGCCATGCCAAAAGCAGGTAATGAAGGTTTTATTCTCAGCGATAAATTTTTCCGGAATTTCTATATTTTCAATCCGCCATTTACCACTCGCATGGATGAAGCGAATGTAAAGACTGCCAAGCAGGCAGGCAAAAGAGCGTAAGGCATTGTTGCGGGAAATTTTTTTAATAAAAAGAGGTGTCGCCATTACTGCTTACGAGCCACCCGCCGCTGCCTGGATGTCATTGGCTGCCTGGCGCTCTCCGTCTTCGTCGCGGAACTGGAGTTG
>Ga0066376_10000518_pt1 | contig 35829 bp, 31 predicted proteins | sample Knorr_S15_td_Bot_FD_77009 | JGI IMG/M metagenome (GOLD analysis project Ga0066376, IMG submission 77009) | Marine microbial communities from Southern Atlantic Ocean transect - Knorr_S15_td_Bottom_ad_5009_LV_A | ecosystem: Environmental > Aquatic > Marine > Oceanic | place: Southern Atlantic... | reverse complement strand
TCGGGAAGAAGCGGAAGTACTCGTTGGAGCGCGCGTCCCGACACAGTCGCGACAGGAAGTCGGGCTCATCAAGCGTCGAGAGCGAGTAGCGGACGAGCGACCCGCTCGGGATCAACGACAGCGTGACGCTCGTGATCGTGCAGAGCGTGCCCAAGCTGACGCGCAAAGCTCTTAGTTCGCGCTCGTCGTCGATCGCCAGAATCTCCCCCGTGCCGGTGATCACACGAGCCCCCACGATGAGCTCCGCCAAGAGGCCGTCGTCGCGGCTGTACCCGTGCGTGCCGGTGATCGCCGCGCCGACCAGGGTCTGGCTGCCGGAGTTGCCCGCCCAGCGAAGCGCGAAGCCTCGGGCGTCGAGATGGTCGCACAAGGCCTGGACCGTTACACCCGCCCCAATCGTGATCGTCGGCCCCTTCTCGTCGATCGCCCCGATCTCGTCGAACCGTTCGAGGCTCAGCAGCTCAGATGGCGAATAGAAGGAGTCGTTGTACGAGTGGCGGGCTCCGACGACCCGCACAGTCCTCCCGGAACTACGCGCCCGTCGGACTATGGCGGCGACCTCCTCCTCGCTGCGCGAGGTCTTCACGGTCGGGGCCAGACGGGACACCGTCCCGGCGTGATTGTCCAACACATGGGTCGGGTCCGCGTCGCCATCGCCACCCTGCTGTTCTGCGGGCTCCTCCTCCCACACCGCGAGCTTCAGCTCAGAGTCCCCACAGCGCGGAGAGGGCTCCGCGAACTTCCCGCTGTTGCGGTACCGCTCAGGGTCGACGCTTTGGAACACCCCGTCGAGAATGTCTTTCGCGGCCGTTTCAGGATGCTGCGCCCTACCCATGAGTTTCCTGAGCCCCCGGACGATGCACGATTTGTGTCGGTGTACATCCGTCTCGACGTCGCCAGGGGAGATCACGGAGACCGTTGTCGACGGATGGAGTGGCCGGGCCGCGAGAAAGAACGTGGTCGCGCGCAGCTTCGACTGAGCGTAGCGAGCCCAGAACGACAGTGGGAATACAGCCGGGAGGTGGTCGCGCTGATGTGCGTCGCTCGACACGTAAACGGCACGTCGCAGCGGCACCCTGCCCCGGGTGAACCGCAGGAAGAGGCACGCCGGGGAAAAGAAGTTCACCTAGTGGTGGACTTCGTGGCCGTCCGCCGTGATGCGTTGGGCGAACGGTAGATGAACACCCGCATTCAGGATCAGCGCGTCGACCTCGATGCCATCCATTTCGACGCGGTCGCCGGGGGTGTCCACACTGGCGCGGTCGGCGAGATCGAGCTGGTAGCCCGATACTTCAGCCCGCAGGAACTCGCTGCGCTGCGCGGAGGCGGTCGAGGCCACCTTCTCGCGCGACCTGCACGTGAAGACGAGGCGGGCGCCCTCGGCCAGTGATTGCCGGGCGAGCTCCCGACCGATACCGGTGTTGCACCCGGTGATCAGCAGAGTCGTATCGTGGAGCGCGCCCTCGCGAAGCAGCGGCTCCGAGGGATTGCCCAGGGGCGTACGAGCGGTCCTGCGGGGCGGCGCGAGCGTTGACGAGATCATCCCCAGCTCCAGTGAGAAAGCCCGGTCGCCGACACTCGACGACCATGGATCTCACGCTACAGGAGCCGGCTGATCGATTGCATACGTAGCGTCCCGCACGCACGACGTAACTTCGCGTAGACGCTTTGTAACAGAGCCGGCGACGTCTCGAATCAGCCGCGCGGCGGCTGGGCTTTCAGCCGCTACCCACCCGCCCCTCCGGGGGGTTCGACTGGCTGCCGATACCGCAGATCGAACTCCACACTCTGTACGCCGGGAATGGCGCGAACTACGGCGCCGAGGCTCTGCTGGACCGTCCCGGAGCCGCCAGGCGTCAGACGACCTCCGCACTCGGCGCAAACGACCGAGCCGGTCACCGTCACGACCCCTCCACGGACCGAGATGGTGAGGGAGTCGCCGGGCACGTCGGATGCCCTCGCGATAGCCGCCTCGACCCGCGCCTGCAGCACGTCGTCCGAAGGGCCCTGAGGGACGTCGGCGGCGCAGGCGCCGAGGGACCAGGCAGCGCCCAAACCGAGGGCGAGAATGAGGCGGAGTCCGGCTGCCTTCGCCCGGGACTTGTTAGCCGTCTCCTCAAGTTCTACGCGTCCGCCACGCGCCACGAACGCCTCGATCCGTGCCTCGACCTCCCGCTGGAACACCCCACCGTCGAGCCAATCACGGTCCATCAAGCGAAGCACGTCTGCGGACGACAGCTCCCGCTCGAACTGCTCGAAAAGCTCGCTGGTGGTGGGCATGACGATCTCCGTTGGCGGCTCGCCCTCCCATGACTGTGGGTCGGGGTCGACCCCGCCCGCCGCCCGAGCACGGCCGGCGCCCGACTCGGCATCCGAATAGCGCATGAAGAGCTGCTCACACGACAACTCGAGAACGCGTTCTCTGCCCCGCGTCCGGAGCCGCAGGAAGTCTCGTCGATTCATGTCGGCGACTGGTCCCTACGCGGAGGCGGCCAGCGACAGAACCGTTCGCTCCACGACCTCTCGCGTCAGCGGGATCTTGTATGCGTTCCTGGACATCGCCCGGGCGCCCGCGATGGCGACCTCCCCGACCCGTCTGGCGAGTTCGGGCGTGATCCGCTTGCCCGCGAGCTGTCCCTCTGCTTCGGGAACACGCCAGGGAATCGGGGCGACGCCACCCAGGACGATCCTCGCCGTCCGGCAGACGTCGCCGTCCATCTCCAGCACGACCGCCGCGCTCGCCAGAGCGTGCGTCCAGGCCTCGCGGTCCATGACCTTGTGAAACGCACTGCGTACACCAGCCTCGGACGGACGAATGGGTAACTCGACAGAGACCAGCACTTCGTCATCCCGGAGTACGTTCTCGTGTTGCGCGTCCTCGCTCGGAAGCACGAAGAAGTCGGCTCCGGACAGGAAACGCTGACCATCGGGGCCGACGATGCGGAAGCTCGCGTCGAGCGCAACGAGCGCAGGCGCGAGATCGGAGGGGTGTACGATGAAGCTCGGCCCGCCGCCGAAGATTGCGTGCAGCTGGTTCTCGCCGCGCACGGAGAAGCACACACTTCCGCCGGCCTTGTGGCACTCGAACCCGTTGCGGTAATACCAGCACCAGGGCCGCTGGCACACGTTGCCGGCAACGGTTCCGGCCTTACGGATCTGGGGGGTGGCAACGCTCTCGGCCGCTTCAGCCAAGACGGTGTACTCGTCGCGAATGACGGTGTGTCGGCTGAGCGCATCGAGGGTCATCATGCCGCCCACGGTGAACGCATCCGGCCCGGACAGCCTCACGTCATCGAGGCCGGGTATGGTCTTGAGATTCACGAGCACGTCCGGAAGGTCGGATCCCGGCCGATTCACGACTCGGTCCTTCATGAGCTGTAGCAGATCGGTGCCGCCCGCGACGAAAGACACGGACTGTCCCCGCCCGATGGCCTCCCGCGCCCGGGACACGGCGGCCGATGCGCTACCGGCATTCTGGTTGGCAAAAGCTTTCATGAGAGCGCCTCCAGGATCTTGGCCCGCGTGATGGGCAGGTCTCTCATGCGGTGCCCTATGGCGTTGAAGATCGCGTTGGCCACTGCGGCCGGGCCGAGGATGATGCCCGCCTCGCCGACCGTCTTTGCTCCGTAGGGCCCGAAGCCGTCGTCGGTCTCGATGAACGTGACCTCGATCTCCGGTGCGTCCATATGCGTCAGGTGCCGCGCCCCGTAGTACCCTGCGGTGAGCGGGTGCCCGTTCCGCGCATCGTACAGCAGATCCTCGTGTAGGGCCTGCCCGATTCCCTGCAACGCCGCACCGCGAATCTGGTCCCGGGCGGGCAACGGATTGAGGATGCGCCCGGACTCGTGCACCGCCACGTACTTGCTGATGCGGACGTAGCCGAGCCGAACATCAGTCTCCACCTCCACGAGGTGCGCACCGAAGCACATGCGGCGCCTCCCCTGTGTGCTCGGAGTCGGGGTGGCCGACGCAATCAGTACCTCATCACCCGTCGGCATCCCGGATTCGGCGATCTGCTCCTTCAGGTCTATGGCGGCCTGTACGACCGCGTAGCCCGTCTGGGTCGTGGTTCGGCTTCCCGACTCGCCCACGGAATACGGGCAGCGATCGGTATCGCCCCAAACCACCTCCACCTGCGACAAGGGCACGCCCAATTCCTCGGCAGCGATCAACGCCATCGTCGTCTTGGCGCCCGGGCCGATGTCCGTGACGCCGACGAAGAGCGTGTAGCGCTGCTCGGAGTCCACCCGCAGAATCGCGCTGCTCGGGCCAACGCCAGATCGAAACATCATGAACGACATGCCTGCCCCGCGCTTCACCGGGCCCGGGTCCGAGCCGGGCTCGGGACGCCGGCGGCCCTGCCAGTCGAAGAGCTGCGCACCGCGCTCGATGCACTCTTCCATCGTGTAGTTCGTAAAACGCACGTCCTCGGTCGGGCGCAGCATGTTTTGCTTCGCGAAATCCACTGGGTCGATGCCCAGCTTATACGCGATGTCATCCATCATCGACTGCATGGCGAAGAAGCCCTGCGGATCCGACGGAGCCCGGAAGTTGCCCGACACCATTCGGTTCGTATGCACCGGGTAGATGATGCGCTCGGTATTGGGGCACGCGTATACCTCGATGCCGCTGATGCCACCCGACCGCCTAAGGTACGGACCCATTCCGCTGTAGCCGTGCATCTGGATCGCGGTCACGGTTCCGTCCTGCTTCACACCCACTTTGAAGTCCTGGATGGTGTGCCAGCGGCCATGCGTGCCCAGCCAATCGTCCTTCCGGGTCAACTCTAGCAATACCGGGGCGTCGGCTTCTTTCGCCAAGGTCGCCGCGATCAGGTCGAAGTAGTAGCTGCCGTTCTTGTCGCCGAAACCACCGCCCATGTATTTGCAGACGATCTGGACCTGGTGGTCCTCGAGACCCAGGTCTCGAGCGTTGTCGTGGCGACAGTTCGAGATGCCCTGGGTCGGCGTATGGATCGTCACCTTGTCGCCATGCCACTCCGCCAGCGCGGAGCGGGGCTCCATCTGACCGTCCTGCACGAACGCGGTCGTATAGCGGTCCTCGAAGACTCGGTCGGCGGCCTGGAGCCCTGCTGAGACGTCTCCGACGCGCCGCACCATCGGTCTCGCCTGGTTTTGATAATCCAAAGCGAGGTTGCCCTCGGGCCAGACGAGAGCGGCGCCTGGCTCCAGCGCCCGCTCAGCATCGATTACGAAAGGCAGCTCTTCGTAGTCGATGTCGATCAGCTGCAGCGCCTCCTCGGCCACGTGGCGATCGACCGCCGCCACAGCCGCCACCGGCTGCCCGACGTACCGGACGGGGTTATCGAACATGTAGCGAAGGTGCGTGGTGATGTCCTTGGCGGCGTCGTTGTACTGTCGACCGCCCGCGACCGAGCCCGAGCTGTAGATCAGTTGATGTGTCTCGTGCGTGACGACCGAGCGTACGCCCGGAAGAGCCTCCGCCCTCGAAATATCGATACTGCGGATGCGCGCATGCGGGTGCGGACTCCGCAGGATCCGTGCGTACAGCATGCCCGGTAGGCGGACGTCGCGCGTATAGGTGGCCTTACCCGTCACCCGCTCGTAGGCGTCGATGCGCGGGACGTTTCGCCCCACGGTGTTCATCGCTTCGAGTGGTCGGCTCGCTTGCTCCTGGCTCATGGCGCGCCTCCCGATCCTGTGCTCGCCAGCACCGCCTCCACGATCGCGTTGTAGTTGGAACATCGGCAGAGATTGCCGACCAACGCCTCGCGCACCTCCCCCGCCGTCGGGCTGGAGTTCTGGTTCAGCATCGCGGTAGCGGTCATCAACTGACCGGGCGTGCAGAACCCACACTGGGCTGCGTCGTGATCGATGAAGGCCTGCTGAAGCGGGGTGAGTTCCCCGTCCTGCTCGAGCCCCTCCACCGTTTGCACTGCACGGCCATCCGCCCACACCGCGAGCGTACTGCAGGAGTAGATCGGCTCACCGTCCAACAGCACGGTGCACGCACCGCACTCACCGCGGTTGCACCCGATTTTTGAACCCGTGAGCTCGATGTGATCCCGCAGAAGCTCGTTGAGCGTCCAGCGGTCCTCTACGTCGAGCCGGTGCTCGGTCCCGTTGACCGTGAGGCGAATTCGAGTCCGGGGAACGGCCTCGGCTTCCTGGGGAGCGACGACGGCGGTCCGTGACTCCGCGACGCCGAGCTTGGGCGCGCCCCCAGCGACGACGAGCGCCGCTCCGGCGCCTTCCAGGAAGTCGCGCCGCGAGAGGTGGGCGCCCTCCTGTGGCTCGTGGGACTCAGGGAGCTCTCGTGGCTCCTTCTCAGGTTTCTTCCGGTCCATGGGTCCTACCCCCGTTAAGCAACTCGCCCGAGAAGCAGGATGCGCCGGCCGGCCTCCGGACGCCAGGCAACCCCATTGAAGACCACAGCGGTCAGGCTCATACCGCCGCCGTGGGAACACTCCAGCCCAGGCACGCGCAATGTCACGTTTGGTCAGCTACTTCATTTTCGCGTCCGTCATCGCGACCCGCCTCTCGGTCCTCCTCGTCGGCCTCACCAAGCTGAAGGGCCTGCCGTTGAGGACACAGACGAGACTGACGGGACTGTGGCTGACTCTCCACGCCTCGGCGCTCGCGCTGGGGAGCGGAGGTCCGTGGCTCAGCAACGTCCTGATCCTGGGCACTGCCATCGGAGCGGCGACCGTTCTCGCGCGCACGGTGCGTGTACCCGGCGCTCTGGCGACGCTGGCGGTGACCGCGTCCGTGGTCGACATCGTGTCCTTCACCACCGGCCCGACGCGCTGGCTGCTGTCTTCCGACTCGGCCGCCGTGGCGAGCGCCCTGCTATACCTCGCCGTGTCCCTACCGTAGGATGCCGCATCGATTCCGGTCGTCGGGGTCGGCGATCTCCTACTGTTCGGGGCCTTCTACCTCGGCCTGAGTCAGCAAGGGGTCCGTCCGTGGGCGAGTGTCACGATTCTGACTTCGGGGCTGCTCGTAGCCCTGGCGGTAGGAATCGCGCGGGCGGAGCGTTTGGAATCCCGTTCATGGCCGTGGGCGTCGTGCTCTTGGTGGCGGCCTCCCACCGTCGCACCTCGTCCGAGTTGTGCCCCGGTTGAGGGACCGGATCGATCATCTTTGCCTACGATGAAGACTCCAGCGATTCCAGACGGAGACTTGCTAGCGGGTCCGGATGACCAGCGCCCGGCGGCCAAGGCCCTGGCTGTCTCGGATGCCGAGTCCATCCGGGTCGAGGTATTGCAGTCCCCGACCGCCTCCCGTGCCGAGAGCGTCCATCAACCACCGCCCGAGCACTCCAACGCCGAGCGAGGCCGCGGCGATGCCCAACGCGCCGCCGACGAGAGCGAGTAGCAGGCTTTCCGTAAGCAGTTGGCGCAGCAGGCGGACGCGGCCGGCACCGAGGGAAGCACGAATGGCGGCCTCTCGGTAGCGACTCGTGCCGCGAGCGATCATGAGACCCGCCAGGTTCGCGGTCGCAATGAGCAGGACCAACCCGACTGCACCGAAGAGCGTGAACATCGAGGACTTCGCCGCCTGGTTTACGTGTGCTTCACGGTACCGGACGACATCCCCTGCCGCTTGTACGTGGGATGCGCCGGGTGGTGGGGCCCAGCGCTCGAAGATCCTGGTCGCGAAGGCGTGCGCTTCGGCGCGGGCGTTCTCGAGCGTAGCTGTTGGCCCCAGGCTGGCCAGCACATCGAAGTGTTGGTTCCAGGGCTGTTCGAGCATTCCCGCATTTTCGATCTCGCGAAGAGCGGAGAACGGTACCCAAACGTTCGCCCCGCCCGTGACACCGTCGAAGCCGCTCGGCAGCACTCCCAATGCCTGGAGGTCCATCTGGTTCAGCGTGATCGTACTGCCAACGGCAGCCTGCGAACCGCCGAGGCGTGCCTGCCAGAAGTCGTGACTGATCAGCGCGACCATGTCCCTCGAGCCGTTGTCGATCTCCTCCGCGCCAAAGACGCGGCCGCGTGCCGCAGTGATTCCGAGCACCGGGAAGAACGAGGGCGTGACGGTCTCGACCCCGATCACGGCCGGAGGGCCGAGCTCGGTGAGTGTCATGGTGCGCAGGCTGTAGCCTGCGACGTCCTCCAGGAAGCGAGTTTCGTCGCGGAAGGCCCGATATCTCGGGTACGACCACTTGGACCGCATGAACTCGCCATTCGGCATGGTGAAGAGGTTGTCGATCGTGACCCGTCGATCAGGAAAGGGGGGCTCGGCAAGGACCGCCTCTTCGAGCACGGTGAAGAGCGCAGTGTTGGCTCCGATCGAGAGGGTCAACACCGTGATCGCGGCAATCGTGAATCCGGGGCTTCGGGCCAACGTGCGTGCCGCATACCGAATATCCTGCCGGATCGATTCCATCGTCATCCCCCCCCTCTCCTCGATGCCGCGACCCTGTCGCGGCTCTTCAATATCTATGCAAGCCTGAAGGTGTCCGGTGCCAGGACCTCGCTCCAAAACCAGAGGCCGGCACGCCATGGACCCCACCCCCCACTTCGCTTCCGCTCGTATGCCCTCGTGATGTCTCGCGCGACATCTTCGGCATGAGAGTCAGGAAGCAAGGCGCGTAGGACGAGCAACGCGCTCTGCGGTGGGCGCTGTTTACTCATGCAGGAGAAACCCCGCGCCACATGCTCAGGAGTGACTCGCGCGCGACCTCGAGCGCTGTCCATCCAGCGGGGGTCAACTCGTAATACCGCTTGCCTCGGCCACCACGGCCCGCCGTGGGCTCAGCCTGGTGGGAGGTGACGAGTCCCTGGTCCTCGAGACGGGCGAGCGTGACGTAGATCGTGCTCACAGAGACTTCTCGCCCGGCCACGCGAGTGAGTTCGTCCTGAATGGCCCCACCGAAGGCGCCATCGGGCACTCTGGCCACGGCCAGCATCGTGAGTTGTTGGAGACTGCCGAGGTTTGCAGTTGTCGTCATCACCCAATATTACATTGTCACATTGAAAGTCAACGACCGGGGGCATTCAGATCCGAGTAAGCTGAGCAGGCGCAAGCTCGGACTCGACTCCCTTGCCACGCGGAGAGCCCCAAGCGTACGATCCTCCGCGTGCCATGGACCGGTGGCATGGTGTCTCCGATCCCGTCCTCACGACTTGATATCTGGGGAGCCTCGATCTGATGAACGCCCGGTCCGTCTTACTCGGTGCACTTTCCATCGGCGCTTCCAGCGCCCTCCTGACCTCCCCCGCATCGGCACAGGCGGGCGACGACGCACATCCGGGATCGGCGGTCTACCAGGAGGAGTGCGCCTCGTGTCACGATGGTGGTGACGCGCGCGCGCCGACGCTCGAGATCCTCCAGGCGATCAGCGCCGACGACCTGCGCTACGCGCTGAGCGAAGGCATCATGGCTCGGCAGGGCTCGGCGCTCTCGGCCCCCGATCGGGCTGCGGTCATCGAGTACCTGGCCGCCACCGCCGTCATCCACGACGCCTGGATCGCCGACATCCGGTGCACGGGTGATCTGCGTTCAGTGAACCTGACGCCGCCTGTGGCCATGGCCACTCTCGGCATCGAGGTCACCGCTCCACGCATGATCTCCGCCAAAGCGTCCGGTCTTTCCAAGGGTGACATGGAGCACCTGGAGGTCGCATGGGCTCTCGCGTTCCCGGGGGTGACGCGTTTGCGCGCCGCGCCGGTGATCGTGGGCTCGACACTCTTCTACTCGGCTGTGAACACCCGCAAAGTACTCGCGCTCGACACCGAGTCCGGTTGCATCAAATGGGTCTACGACTCCCCCACTCCACTGCGGTCGTCGATCTCGCTGGCAGAAATGGGGGGGACGGGACGGGAGACGTTGTTCTTTGGAGACGCGCGCGGTCAGGTGCACGCGGTCGATGCTCGAACCGGCGCACCGATGTGGGTCGCGAGCGGGCGGGTCGACGAGGGCAGCGGCAACATCTCCGGATCCGTGGTCGTCCATGACGGGAAGGTCATCGTCCCCCTCTCGGCTTCGGGCGTGAGCGCTGGCGCGAACCCCACATTCGAGTGCTGCGTAGGGCGGGGCGCGGTGACTGCGCTGAACGCTCGGACGGGTGAACAACTCTGGTCGTACGTCACGATGGCGGAGGCGGAGTACACGGGTGAGGTCAGCTCCACTGGCGTCGCGCTGCGTGGACCGTCCGGCGCCCCGATCTGGTCGACGCCGTCGATCGATGCCAAGCGGGGAAGAGTGTATGTGACCACGGGGGAGAACACGTCTCTGCCGGCCACCCGCACCAGCGACGCCATCATCGCGCTGGACCTGGAGTCCGGCGAAGAGTTGTGGGTCTTCCAAGCGACTCCGAGGGACGTATGGAACATGGCATGCGGCCGACGCAGCGGTCCTAACTGCCCGAGCGCCGAAGAGAGCATCCTCCGAGATTGGGATTTCGGCGGGTCCGCCATCCTGACCGAACTGAGCGATGGCCGTGAGCTTCTGTTGGCCGGCCAGAAGTCGGGCCACCTATGGGCGCTCGACCCCGAAGACGGCAACCTCGTTTGGGCGCAACGCAGGGGCCAAGGCGGCGCGCTCGGAGGAAACCACTGGGGCATCGCGATCGACGGCGAGCGCGTTTTCCTGACGATCAGCGACCCCGGTGGAGGGGACCGCATGCCGGGGATCTACACATTCGATATCGCGACGGGCACGCCGCTTTGGGAGCATCGTTTGGCCCCCGACTGCTCAGGGGACCGCCGTGAACGCTTGCCCGGGTGCAACGCGAGGTATGGTCTGTCAGCCACTCCGCTCGTCGTGGACGGCGCCGTCGTGACCGCAGGCCTCGACGGACGTGTCCACATCTTCGACGGAGTGGACGGCCGCGTGCTGTTCCAGTTCGATACCGCGCGCCCGTTCGAGTCCATCAATGGGATCGAGGGTGAGGGCGGCTCGGTGGACTCCAACTCCATCGCGGCGGGTGCCGGCATGGTCTTCATTGCGTCCGGCTACGGCTTTTTCGGGCAGAAGCCGGGCAACGTGCTGCTCGCCTTCAGGCCGCGTAGAAACCGAGATTAGTGGGCTGCAACACTAGCACCAAAAGCACCAATGGTAGGGCGGGCGATAGTAGGTGATCAGTCTCCCACAGACGATGACCCCGATCCAGCAGCAGAGTGAAATCGCAGCCGCCACCTTCGCTGCTCGAGGAGCGTCGGCCTCTGCGTCGGCACGGCGTACGCGATCGAACGGGAATCGATAAAAAAGCAGCACATTGATTCCCGCGATTCCCATGAGCGCCAACTTCACCTGAAACGCCGGATTGAACAGATACTGGTCTGGGGCGCTGGTCACGAACATGACGCCCGTCATCACGTTCAGTGCGTACCCTCCCACCCCCCACGGCACGAGCCTGTGGAGCGAGTTCATGGGAATGCCCTTGGCCAGGCCCAACATGCGCAGGTCGAAAAGGCCCACGGTGCCGATCAGCAGCGACAATCCCATGAAGTGCAGGGTTTCGACGGCCGGCCAGCCCCACGTCGAATGCATGAAGTCGTAGATCCCACTCTTCTGAGAGAAATCGAGAAGCGCGTCCACCGTGATCTCCGTCAATACAGGTGGGAAGCCATGAGCGTGTTGTACGTGTAGGCGAGCAACCGCCCCGCTGTCACAGCTCCGGCCCACAACAGGAGTGAAAGCGCGGCCAACATGCGATCTCTTCGGCCTGCGCGCCCGGCATCAGTGTGGGGGTCCTGCAGCACCCCCTTCATGAAGGATCTGGTGATGAACAGCGCGGCCACCACGGCGGTCAGCTTGAGGTAGAAAACCGGGTTGGTCAGCGCTTTGGTCGGATAGGCGACGAGGAGAAGAGCACCCGATAGAGAGACGACGACCAGGTTGACCCACAAGACGGGGAAGAACCGGCTCATGAGCGACAACGGAATGCGCGGCGCAGCGCCCAGGATGCGCAGATTGGTAGCCACGTGCACTCCGACGACGAACCCCATCGCAACGGAGTGCAGTACCAACGTGGAGAAGAACGCCGGCCCAGACTCCCGCATCCACGTGCTGAAGGCGGTCTCTTCCAACCACAAGAGGAGGTCCATTGGAGTCTCAGCCGATCATCGGACCCTAGTCCCGGTGCAAGGCGACACCTCTCCAGTAACAGTATCCGCATTGGCGCGTGCTGACGCGCCCGCGGAGAACGAGACGAAGCGGCTTGACGTACCAGGGCGTGCGGTTCCTAACGGTCGGCTCCCCACAGCGAGGACAGTGCCGGCCAACTACTACTGGATTCCACCCGCTGCGGCGCATGAGCTTGGGCGCCGCAGGTCCCGGCATCGACAGCGGGCCATCGCTCGTCTCAGCCCGCAGCGTCATGCCCTCCAGGACGGCGTCCTCAAAGACCGCGTCCTCCGGAGCGGCATCCTCCAGCGCGGCTTCCTCCAGGACAGCGTCCTCGGACCTCTGGATGTGCGGGGCGATCGGGGAGAGCAGCCGTACGCAGGTCCCCTCGCCAGGTTGTGTGCTCAGCCAGACCGCACCGCCGTGGTGCTCGAGGATCGCCCCTATGGCGGTCAGCCCCAATCCTCTACTCGACGACCGGGTGCTGTAGAAGGGCTGGAAAAGCTGGCCGACCACTTCAGGGCCCATGCCCGGCCCGTCGTCCGCGACCTCGAGAGCGACGTAATCTCCCGGCGCCGAGTCGCCACCGATCTGGCACTTATCCAGGTGCTCGCGGCGCATATAACGGGCTTCGGTCCGCAGCTGGATCTCGCCCGACCTCCCCTCAAAGGCCTCCGAGGCATTCGCAATCAACTGGCGCACGGCGTGTTGCACCTGCGAAGGATCAGCATTGATCAGCGGCAGATCCTCACCGAGTCGGTACTGAAACCGGACGCTTTCGTCGACCGAGGCTTCGAACAGCCTCAGCATTCCTCGCAAATCGTCGTTGAGGTCGAGCCGAGGCATGCCCTGCGAGCCCGTCTGCGAGAACGCAAGAAGCTGATCGATGACCACGCCCATGCGATGGAAGGCTGCGTCTGCCTCTGCGATACGACCGCGTACTGCGTCGGCATCCAACGGCAGGTCCTCCATGAACGGCCCGGTGTCCTCATGAAGGACCGAGAGCAAGTCCTTGAATTCGTGGGCCAGCCCGCTCGTGAGCGCCCCTAGGTTCTCGAGCGAGTGAGATTGACGGATCTGCAGTTTCAGACGGTTTCGCTCGGTCTCCGCCGTCCGGACGTCCGTGAGATCCTCGCACGTCGTGATCACACCGGTCGCCTCACCATCCGGCCCACGCAGCACGTCCGAAAGCAGCCGCACGACGAGTTCGCTGCCGTCCTTGCGGACATTGAGGCTCTCTCGCCGCCAGCTCGTAATCTCCTCCAGAGGCTCGGCGGAGGGCGGATCCCGGTAGCCCGGAACGCAGAAGATGCTCACCTCCTGACCGATGATCTCCTCGGGTGAACCGACCCCGTACATCCTCGCTTGAGCGGGATTCGCATAAAGGATCACGCCGGACTCGTCGGCGATGACCACCCCGAGTTGCATCGTTTCGACGGCCGCGAGCAGGGGTCGCAACGTGGCTCCGGACCTCGGCGTCGCCAGCACGCCGCCCGGTGGCGCGGCCAAGCGTCGACCGAACTCCTGAAGCCGGGCTGTGACTCGTTCCTTTTCGCCCGTCATAGCAAGTCTCCTGCCACACCCGCCTATCTGCGGCCTATCGCGGTAGCGACGATATGGATTCTTCCACTTCACATGCCACCCATGCAACCGCACACGAGGGCATTGCGCGCCCGGCGCGATGCGTGGGATGTTCGCGGTACGACACACGCTCCCGGACCGCTCCAACCGAGGTGACCCTAATGTCTCTCCCCGTCTTTCGGCGCGCCGCCGCCTTCCTGCCCCGCCTATTCAGCATGCTGGCCATCGGAGCCATCGCCTCCGCGAACATCGCGGTCCCTGCTGCCGCGCAGACCGACTCTCTGCCGAGCATCGAAGAAAAGACCCGCGGCACCGACATCATGGCGGGGTTCTTCAACCTCTACTGGGACGACGGAAGCGGCGCGCTCTATTGGGAAATCGCCGAACTCGACACCGAGTTCCTCTACCAGATCTCGATGGGGTCCGGGCTCGGTAGCAACCCTGTCGGCATCGATCGCGGTCAGCTCCGGGGCACGCACGTGCTCGCGGCCAAGCGCATCGGGCCCCGCGTGCTGCTCATGGAGCCCAACTACCGCTTCCGCGCCCGCAGCGACAACGAGACCGAAGTGCAGGCGGTCCGCGACGCGTTCGCGCCCTCTGTGCACTGGGGCTTCGACATCGTCGCCCAAACCGACGGGCGCATACTCGTCGACGCCACGGACTTCTTCCTTCGTGACGCGCGCGGCGTCGTGCAGCAAATCGCTCAGCGGAACCAAGGCACATTTACGCTCGACCGCTCGCGCAGCGCCTTACACTTGGAGGCCACACGCTCCTTCCCGGAAAATACCGAGGTGGAAGCGACCCTCACCTTCACGAGCAGCGCACCCGGCGGTCTCGTTCGGGGCGTGGCGGCGACAGGTGGCGCGATCACTCTGCGCCAGCACCACTCATTCATCAAGCTGCCCGACGACGGGTACCGGACTCGCGCCGCTGACCCGCGCGTGGGCGTGAACGGGCCAACCGTGTACGACTACGCGACCGCCATCGACGAAGACGCGCGTCTTCGTTGGGTCTCACGACATCGCCTGGAGAAGCGGAACCCCAGTGCCGCGATGTCCGAGGCCGTCGAGCCGATCATCTACTACGTGGACCCCGGCACCCCGGAGCCTGTGCGCACTGCGCTGATCGAGGGTGCGCGGTGGTGGAACACAGCGTTCGAGGCTGCCGGCTTCATCGACGCATTCCAGGTCGAGGTGTTGCCTGCGGGCATCGATCCGCAGGACATCCGTTACAACATGATCCACTGGACGCACCGGCGGACCCGCGGATACTCGTACGGCAATACCACCATCGACCCCCGCACGGGCGAGATCGTGCGCGGCGTGGTGAACCTGGGCAGCCTACGCCTCAGACAGGACTACATGCACGGCCAGGGCATGGTACCGCCGTTCACTGGGGGCATTACGTCTCCGGGCGGTGGCGGCTACTTCGAATTTTCGGCCGCGCCCAACTTCGAGTACCTCGCGCAGGTCGCCCCCGAGTCGGACGCCGTAGAGATGGCGCTCGCCCGTGTGCGTCAACTCTCCGCGCACGAAGTCGGGCATACGATCGGGTTCCCGCACAACTACATGGCGAGTTCGTACGGACGGGAGAGCGTGATGGACTATCCCGCGCCGTTCGTGCAGATCGACGGCAACGGAGACATCGACCTGTCCGACGCGTACATCCAGCGCATCGGCACGTACGACGAGCTCTCGGTGAACTGGCTCTACCGCGAGTTCCCCGGCGGAACCGACGAGGTGCAGGCGCTCGCCCAAATCGCGCAGCAGGGCGTGGACAACGGGCTCATCTACATGGGGCATACGAACAACAACTTCGTCGGGGCGGGTCATCAGTACGCGAGCGTCTGGGACAACGGGTCGAATCTGGTCGACCATCTCAAGCTCGAGATCCGCGTGCGCGAGATCGGCCTCGAGCGCTTCGGCCTGGACGCAATCCGTCCCGGCGAGCCGCTGTCGAACCTGGAGTACGTGCTACTGCCGCTCTATATGCACCATCGCTTCCAACTGCGGTCCGCGGTGCAGAGTCTGGGGGGCGCCGACTACCGCTACGCGGTCAAGGGGGACGGCCAGACCCCGTTCGAGATCGTGCCGGCCGAAGAGCAGCGAGACGCGCTCGAGACCGTGCTGTCGACGCTCTCGGTCGACTTCTTGGCGCTCTCGGAAGACATCGTTTCCATGATCCCGCCACCGGCCTTCCGGTACGCGGAGGGTGAGGCGTTCCCTGGACGCACCGAGCAACTCTTCGATCCCCTAGGCGCTGCCGAGGCGGCGGCGAGCTTCACCGTCGGTGAGATTCTCCAGACCCAGCGTATGGCCCGCCTCGTCACGTTCGGAAGTTCGGCCGGGGATTATCCGGATCTAGAGGAGGTTACAGATCGCCTCATCGAGGTCACGTGGGACGCGCCCACGCCCGGTGACGAGTATCGCGAGCAGGTTCTGCATGTGGCCCAGCGAGCCGTTGCCGACCAGATGATGCAACAGGCGGGGAGGGACAGTAATTCCGCGGAGGTCCGGGCCGTGCTCTCCGATCGCCTCGACCGCCTCGCGACGCGCCTGGAGGGCCTCGCCGCAGGCTCCCCGCATCAGCGGCTGGTCGGCGCGGATATCCGGCGCTGGCAGGCGCGCATCGAGAACACCGTACCCGGTCCGACGTTGGCGATGCCCGCGGGTGACCCGATCGGAGGGAGCAACCGCAACTGAGACAGATGTATGTCGGGATGGCGGTGGCGGCCCCTCGGCTCACTCCGCCTTCAGCGCGACGGTCGGATCCACACGCGCTGCTCGTGCTGCCGGAATCAAGGACGCTCCGGCGGCCACCAGCAGCATGAGCAGCGCGGTTCTGACGTGCCCCTCCGTGCGGTCAGGGGGTCACGTCACTCCGACATGAAGCCGGCACCGGCGGAGGTCCCCCCGATGTGTGCGCCGCGAGCGCTGGCGTCACGCATCGCCCGGGCGACCAGCGTCCCGCCAAGGATGGTGGAGAGTCTGAGCTGATTGCCCCCCGTCAAGAAGATCCCGTCCGCGTCAGCGAGCGCAGCGAGGAAGTCCTCGCGCTCGCAGTCCTCCCGGGTCTTGCTCGGAAGCGCTTGAACGCGGCCGACGCCGAGGCGGCTGAACACGTCCTCGTAGCGCGTGCCGGTGTCGTCCAGCTCGGACGCTGTCGGGATCACGACGATGTAGGCGTGCTCTCCGCCGCAGAGCTCGACGAAGCGCGTGAGAATCCGGCTGTCGCCGATCTTCTCCTCCGCGCCACCAATCGGCACGATGAATCCGTGGCGTGTCCCGTCTCGCGTGCGAGCGGCGGGCGACCCTCGCTCCTCGAGCTGCACGTCGGTTGTCTTGGTGCTCAATACTACTCCTGTCCGCAGCGCTCCTCGCCCTCGATAGGGGCGATGCCGGCGGGCAGCTCGCGGCAAGGAACCGCGGACTCCAGCACCACGCTGGCACCCCGCCGAATCAGGCTTGTCGTACCCGGACCCTGGAAGAATCGATAACCCGCTCGCGTCGACATCCACGCCAAGGGGCCGCCCAGAAGACGGCCGGCCCCTCCGGTCCCATCCTCGATCTGAGTCACCAGCGCTTCGTACACTGGATCACCCTGCCGACGGCCGCTGAAGCTGCCCAGATCCGAGCTCGCGGCGAACACCACGTCGACGCCGGGCACAGAGGCGATCTCCGACGCGACCGCAGCGCCGGCCGGCGACTCGATCATCGCGATGATCATGATGTTGTCGTTGGCGGCGCGCCGGTAGTCGTTCCCCCACAACGCTCGATACTGGCCTCCGCCCTGGCTCCGCTTCCCTTGCGGCGGGTACTTCGCGAAGGTGACCGCGTTCGCGATTTTTTGGGCGTTGTCGACCATGGGAACGATGATCCCGAGCGCTCCGATGTCGGTCGCCTTCTGGATGTCGCCTTCGGTTGCGTTGGGCACGCGGATGAACGGGATCGCGGGGGCGTCCTTACATGCCCAGATCATGCGGGCCACTTCCGTGTACGTCAGCGGACTGTGCTGCATCTCGATCCACATGAAATCGAACCCCGAGTTCGCCATCGCACAGTAGATGTCGGGGTCCCCCGTCGAGACCGTTCCACCGACGACGCGCTCGCCCGCGGCGAGCTTCGCCTTCACGGTGTTGAATATTCGGACCTCCTGCGACTGCGCCTCGAAGGCGGGTGCGCCAAAACCGACGGTGCAGATCAGGGCGAACAGGCTTGCTCGTTTCATCATGATTACCTCTGTGGGAACTAGAACGTCGCGATCGGATTGAGAGGTGAACCCATCCCCATCTCGATTCTCAACGGCGCCGCGGTGAAGAGGAACTCGTACTTGTTGAGCCGCCTGGCCACTTCTGCCACCCGTCCGAAGTCGAGGTTGTCGAAGATCCCGACGCCCAGCGCGACCAGCGCAAGACTGTGTAGCGGCAGTCGCTGGTCATCCGAAAATTCATGGGGATACACGTCGTTCCACATGTCGTGGCCTATGAATGACACACCGCGCTCTTTCATGAAGTAGGCCACGTCGGCGTGGTAACCCGCCACGCCCTGCGACGTCGGCCACGGCCCCAGCGCGTCGCGCCGCAACCACCTGCCGGTGTGGAGCAGGATCACGTCACCCGGCTCCACTCTCACGCCCTGGATCTTCTCCAGAGCTTCGAGGTCGGCGGCTCGAATCGCGGTACCTGGCTCGACCCACCCGCCCTGGGTACCGAAGCCAGGAAGCAACGTCGCGTCGAACAAGATGCCGCGGGTGACGATGCCGTCCTTCAGAGCGTTGATGCTGCCCCTGGGGCAGCCGCCCGCCTCCTCGATCTCCTCCACGGCCACGCCGTTGTATCCCTTGCCGTCGAACATGATGTGACAATCGACCGCATCGAGATGGCTGTGGATGACACCGTGATAGCTTCCGGTGTACTGGTACCGGTCCGAGGCACCTGTTGCGCTGACCCGCAGCACCTCCCGCTCCAGGATCGTCCCGGCATCGAGTGCTGTCTCCTGCATGACATCGTGCGCGAGCGATACGCTGATGCCTTCGGTCACGAGTGCCGCCGCCTCTCTTCGCTTCTCCGGCGTAATCAGATTCGACGCACCAAGCTCGTCCTCCGGTCCCCACCGGCCCCAGTTGGACAGCTCGTCCATTGCCCGCAGGAAATCCGCCTCAGTCGTCATCGCCGGGTAGACACCGGCCTCGGCCATGCCTTCCTCACCCGCCTCGGTGTCTTCCGACGTTTGCGTGCCGCAGGCGGCGAGTCCCGCGCAGAGAGTGACAACCACCGCACCACCCGCCCATCGCAATCCGTGAGGTCTCATGGCTCCTCCTTCTCGGTCGCACAACGGACCGGTCGGCTGATGATACGGGCTGTACGTCGGGTAGCGCGAACGCGAAGAGGCTTCGACCGACACCAGTTGCCACCGTAAAACGGCACCGACGCCACCTAGGGTCGGTGCCGTTCACCAGCCCCGGGTCAACCGCGCTACTTCTCAGTTCTTCCCGGACTTACCCGACTTCCCGTCCGCCGGGAGTTTTATGGTCGCGACGAGTCCAGCGTGATCCGCCGGCCACAACCCGTTCGTCGGAGTACGATCCGCTTGCTCCTCGCCGACGACCTCGACCTTCATGCTGCCATGAAGCTTGCCGCTCTCGGACGGATTGTCGACCCGTCTCACCAGGACGAAGTCGATCCGTTGATCCAATAACGAGAGGCCATTACGGAGGTCCGAAGCTTGGCGGCAAGTGAAGCCAGCGCGCCTCCGCGCACCGCGGGTCCGCCGCCACGCGTCCGTGAAGCCGGCCGAGATCATCGCGTCGTACGTGGGGGGTCCAGGACGGACCACCGGGGTTCTCGGGGTCCGAGTTCAGATCTCCCGAGACGATGGTGACCCCCTCGAGGCCCGCCACGACCGAGTTGATCAACTCGTTGGCCTGGCTCGCCTGTAGCGGCGCCAGTGCCTGAATCTCGAGATGAGTCGTGACGAAGTGGTGCGGAACACCCCCGTGCTCGGTGGCGAGCCGGATCCAGCCTCGCTCGAGGGTCAATGGCCCCAACGGCTACGTCGCCGCATAGTTCCCCTGCGCGCTCGCCATGATCGGCACATCGGTGCGACGAAGCGCAACCACGCGGTCGGTAAACTGCAGAATCCGGGTTGCCGATAGCGGTAACCCCAGCGCACTGCCCGTCGACGTGTTCGCCTGGACGGCGACAACCTCATAAGGAAGGGCCCGAGCCGCGCTCTCAGCCTGGATCGAAGCCAAGATGTCGATGTAGCCGACAACGGTCGGCGTACCCGTGCCCAGCTCGATTTCAACGAATTGGAACACTTCTTGGAGACCGACGAGGTGCGGCCGGCGAGCATCGAGCTCGTTTACGATCTCGGTGACGCGTTCCGCCACGTCGGTGGCCTGAACCTCGGCCCAGAACTGGTTCGTCGCCGCGGCTAGGGCGGGGATGTCGCTGAAGTCGATCGAGAAGATCGGCCCCGTGTCCCCTCCGAGATACACGTTCTGCGTGTAGACCGTGAAGGCCGTCGGAGTCGGCACTTGCGTCAAGCGCGGCACGAAGTCGGGCGATAGCGGGTCGGCCGGCTGACTCGGTTCGTTGCAACCGATCGCGGCCATGAGGAGGAGCGCGGGCAGTGCCCGCCGGAACAGTCTTAGTCTCTCGTACTTCATGGTCGATCCTCCCAATGAGTTCGACCTAAGGTGAAAGAGCCTGTTGAGCCCAAGCTGCGATTCACCTCATGGGAGTTCCGTACGTCGGATCAGGTAGAGGCTACTTACCGCGAGCGCGCCCAACACGTAGATCCCACCAACGCCCCGCGAGCCCCTCCTGGCGCTCCGAGCCCCGCCCCGCATCTTGACTGAGCCACGCATCCAGTCCGGTCCGACTCGAGGAGCACGTCATGCGCACTTCCCTAGGCGCCGCGATCACCGCCGTCTGCGCGCTCGCATTCGCCTTGTCGGCAGGAGCCTCAGGACCCGAGCCGACCGCGCCCAGCACGCCAGAGCAGCAAGCGCCTAAGAAGCTGCTCTTCCTCACTCATGCGGGGCTCTACAAACACACGAGCCTGGGGCCGGCGGAGCGTGCCGTCACATCGTGGGGAAGCGACGCCGGGTTCGAGGTGACCACCTTGGAGGGGTACCTGCAGGACCAACAAGAGTTGGACCTGTCGATGATCACGCCCGAGTACCTGGCCCAGTTCGACGGCCTGATGATGATGACGAACGGCAACCTGCCGCTGGAGGATTCGCAGAAGCGCGCGATCGTGGACTTCGTCGCGGGTGGTGGCGGATTCGTCGCGGTACACTGTGCGGCGCTGACCCTTTACGACTATCCCGACTTCGGTCAGATGCTCGGCGCCTACTTCAGGCGCACGGCAGCGCCGGGCCGCCTGGTCGTGCTCAAGGTCGAAGACCAGGATCATCCCGCAACCAGGATGCTCGGTGCGAGCTGGCCCATCCTCGATGAGTTCTATCTGTATGGTACAGCGCCGTGGAGTGAGGACCGGCCCGACGAGAACGTCGACGTACTTTTCGGCAACCGGATTCCCGTGGGATTCTCACGCGACCGCGTGCACGTCCTGCTGAGCATCGACACCAACGAAACCGACCTCGACGGACTACAGGACGTCGAACTCGGCGGTGACTACCCGCAGTCCTGGGTACAAGACTTCGGGGAAGGTCGCTCGTTCTACACCTCGCTCGGCCACCGGGACGACATCTGGAGCAACGATCCGGTCTTCCGCGCCCACGTGGTGGGTGGCATTCGGTGGGCGCTCAGTCTGGAAGCGGCGGATGCACCCCGCCCCTGAGTTTCTCTCGTTCCAGAAAGCGCTCGCGGGACGCTATTCCATTGAGCGAGAAATCGGACGAGGGGGGATGGGGATCGTCTTTCTGGCGCGGGAGGTGGCTTTGGATCGCATGGTGGCGCTCAAGCTGCTGCCACCAGAGATGGCGGCCCGTTCCGGAGTTAAGGAGCGCTTCCTCAAGGAGACCCGAACGGCTGCGGGGCTCTCGCATCCCAATATCGTTCCCATCCACGCGGTGGACGAACTGGACGACTTCGTCTTCTTCGCGATGGCGTATGTGGAGGGAGGAACTCTCGGAGATCGGGTCCGCGATCGCGGACCGCTTTCGCATTCCGATGCGGTCCGTCTGCTGCGTGAGGTCGCCTGGGCCCTGGGGTATGCGCACGTCAACGGCGTAGTCCACCGAGACGTAAAACCCGACAACATTCTCCTGGACCAACCGTCCGGGCGCGCGATGGTCACCGACTTCGGCATCGCGGTCCTGGCCGAAGACTCGGGCCCCGCGGCTCCCACCGAGGTCCTGGGCACGGCCGAGTTCATGAGTCCGGAGCAGGCCAAGGGTGGAGACGTAGATGCCCGGAGCGACCTGTACAGCCTTGGATGCTTAGGCTTCTACGCGCTCTCCGGCGGAGTGCCGTTTACGGGGCCCTCCCCCGCCGCGGTGCTGGGCCAGCACCTCGCGCAACCCGCTCCTCGGGTGGCATCCGTCGCACCTCATACCCCTCCCAACGTCGCCACGGCGTTGGATCGTTGCTTGAGGAAAGAGCCGGATCAGCGTTTCTCCAGCGGGGAGGCGCTCGCCGATGCACTGATGCCCGATCCGGAGATGGATCGGGAGCTCCCGCTGGCCCTCCGCGTCTTCGTCAAGCAGACGAGAGATTTTGAAACCACGTTGGCCTGGTGCGCGCTCGGATTGATGATCGCCGTGATGGCAGTGGTCGTGGCAATGGGGTTGGGAGATGTCAGCATCTATTCCGGAGCGTTGCTCGCAGCCGCTGGCGTCCTCGCAGCCCTGGGGCTCCCCGTGACCATTCTGATTCGGGCAGCGCGACGCCTGCTGCTCTCGGGCTTCACAATTGCGGACGGTACGGTCGCGCTGCTGCGCGACGTCGAACGGAAGGAGGAGGAGTATCGCTTCCAGGTAGGCGAGCGGCAGACCTCCATGGACTACCTGTTTCGGGCGCTGAGGCTGGGTGGGACCCTGGTGTCCGCCGTGTCGTTGGTGGTCGGGGCGGTCACTCAAACCGTCGAGCCCTTCATGGTCGCTTGGGCTGCGTTCATCACGGCCCTGACCGGGAGCCTGGCGGAGGAGACTCGCGCGCGTGCGCGCGGGGACGTCATGGGCGAGCGATGGCTCCGATTCTGGAAGGGAAGGTGGGGAAGCCGGATCTTCAAGCTCGCGGGCCTCAACCTGAAGCGGGTCGCTCCGGCGCTGTCCGGCATTCATCGCCCCACGGAGGTCGTCATCGGCCTGGCCGCTGATCGGCTCTTCGAGGAGCTTCCGAAGGAGACTCAGCAGACACTCAGCGGCCTACCAGAAACCGTGAGGGCGCTCGAGGACGACGCACAATCGCTCCGCCGCCAAGTGGCCGAGATGGACGGCGTTCTGGCCGAGATCGGGGACGACGATCCCACGCATCCCTCTGCCGGCGATCGAGCCCGTGTGCGAGCAAGCGTCGAGACCACTCGGGACGAGGCGCGCGTGAAACTCAGGAAGGCGGTCGCGGCGCTCGAGACCATTCGGCTCGGCCTGCTCTACATGAAGGCAGGAAGCGGAACCATCGAGAGCCTGACGATGGAGCTCGAGTCGGCCCGCGATCTATCTGATGACATGGAGAAGCTCCTGGAGGGGCACCGTGAGGTCGAACGCATCCTCGACGAACGCCGGAAAACGGGCGTCTTCACGATCGTGGCGGACAAGGAGGTCGAGGCGTAGTCTACCCCGCACAGCCCGTCCGTCCGGAGGAATCACATGTCCCAAGCCGTCGTCCGCCTGAGAGCAGCAGGACTCGCCGTCCTTGCTCTGGCAGGATGCACCGCCGCTCCAGAAACCACGGCCGACCCTGTCGCCGACCCCGCGGCGGTTCGACCGTTCACGATCGAAGTATCGGATGAAGTGCTGACCGACCTCAGCGAACGCTTGGCCCGAACTCGCCTCCCGGAAGCGAGCCCCGGGGTCGGGTGGGAGCAAGGGACGAATCGGGCGTACCTGGAAGGGCTTCTAGCCTATTGGCAGGACGGATTCGACTGGCGCGCTCAAGAGCGACGGCTCAACGAGTTCGACCACTTCAAGACCGACGTCGACGGCATCGATGTGCACTTCATCCACGAACGGTCCGCGAACGAGGACGCGGTGCCTCTCCTGCTGGTGCACGGCTGGCCCGGCTCGTTCGTGGAGTTTGCGGACCTGATCGGTCCACTGACCGACCCCGCTGCCTACGGCGGAGACGCGGCGGATGCCTTCCACGTCGTCATCCCGTCCCTGCCCGGTTATGGCTTTTCGGGCAAGCCGGCCGAGACGGGCTACAACCCCGAGCGCATGGCCGACGTGTTGGCTGAGCTGATGGAGAAGCTCGGGTACGATCGCTTCGGCGCTCAGGGCGGCGACTGGGGCGCCATCATCAATCGGGCACTCGCGGGGAACCACGGTGAGCACCTCATCGGGCTACACACCAACTTCCTGATCTCCGGACCGCCGAGGGGCGCTTCCAGCGCAGAGGTTCCCGCCGATGAGATGGCGCTCAGACAAGAGCGTGCCGCTTCATTCGCGGACGGACGCGGTTACCAGTCGATACAGGGCAGCAAACCCCAGTCGCTGGGCTACGGCCTCAACGACTCTCCGGCCGGGCTGGCCGCGTGGATCGTCGAGAAATTCCACGGTTGGAGCGACAACGACGGCGATGTCGAGAGCGCGTTCACCAAAGACGAAATACTGACGAACGTCATGGTATACTGGGTGACCGAGACGATCACGTCGTCCACGCGACTCTACTACGAGTCGGGCAATACGCCTGCGACCCGCCCAGTAGGCTACATCGACGTGCCCACAGGCGTGGCGAACTTCCCCAAGGAGATTCTCTTCACGCCGAGGTTGTGGGCCGAGACCGGCTTCAACATCGTTCGGTGGACCATGATGCCGCGTGGCGGGCACTTCGCAGCGCTCGAGGAACCTGAGCTGCTGGTCGACGACGTGCGTGCGTTCTTTCGAGATTTGAGATAGGAAGGCCCCATGAAGAAGTGGATTCCGGGAGCGTTGGCCCTGGCCCTGAGCACGAGCGTGTCGCCGCACGACGCAGCTGCGCAGCGCGACGCCATGCTCGACATGGCGACCTTTCCGCGACCCATCGACGCCGTCGACAACATTTGGATCGAAGAGTTGACGATGTTGGAGGTGCGCGACCTGCTCCGGGAAGGCGCGACCACGGCGCTCATCCTCACCGGAGGGATCGAAGAGAACGGCCCCTACCTGACCACCGGCAAGCACAATCACGTGCTGAGGGTGATGGGAGAGTCGATCGCGCGCAGGCTCGGCAACGCGCTGGCGGCACCCATCGTGACGATCGAGCCGGGTAACCCGGAACGCGCCAGCTCGCCGGGCGGCATCAGGTACTCACAGGAGACCTTCCAGGCCGTGCTCCGAGACATGGCCACCAGCCTGAAGGCCCAGGGCTTCACGGACATCTTCCTTCTGGGTGACAGCGGTGGCAATCGACGCGGCATGGCCGCGGCCGCCGAACAGCTCGCGGAGGCGTGGAGGGACGAGGACGTCGTGATCGCCCACATCCCCGAGTACTACAATTATGCGGACGTGGAGGCATACCAACGGGACGTGCTCGGGGTCGACGAAGACCCGCGCCTGGAGGGTCTGCACGACGATTACTACATCACATCGATCATCATGAACGACAATCCGGAGTTCGTGCGCCTCCAGCAGCGCATCGACGCGGGTAAGGCCTCCATCAACGGCATCAGCATCGTGCCGGTGGAGCAGGCCATCGAGCACGGCCGGAAGCTCATCGAGTTTAGGACGGACGTGACGGTCGAGGCGATCGCGAAGGCCATGGCCGCAGGAGGGCACTGAGAGACGCGCCTGACCACCTGAGCCGGCCGCTCGCTCACCGAGCCTAACCACTCGGTCGAGACCGTCCTACCCGATCGAAGCAGCGAAGCCGCTCCCCACCTGATCCGATCTCCCCGCCGCCGACCCGGCATCCCGCCGTGTCAGAAAACAGCGGCGCCGTTCGCTACACGGAAAAGGAGATCAAGAATGAAGACCTGTATCAGATCCGTCGTGGCCCTGGCCATCGCGATCACCTCGCTTGCCTGCAGCGACTCGACCGGAGTCGATCCCGAGGACCTCGAGGGGACTTGGAACGCGACGGTGGCCGTCGTAATCAACGCCGCCAACAGCGCGCAGACCGAGCACCTGATCGCGCTCGGACTCGCCATAACCGTGGAGCTCCGTCGCGACGGCACCGTAACCGCCACCTTCGACGATGGAGCTGCGCCGGACGTCGAAATGGGCACGCTTGCAGTCGTCGGGAGCGACCTGACCCTGGTGTTGGAGAGCAACTCCTACATGGGGAGCATCAGCCGGGACGGCGATCGCATGTCGATGACACTGATCAATGGTATCGACTGGGATTTCGACAACGACGGTGTCGATCTGCCCGCCACGATTCGTCTCGAACTCGTACGGGTCAGCTGAGGATGAGGAATTCGGACATCATCCGAGACAGCGTCTACGCCAACGTGCACGGCGTCGTAATCGTCAAGGATCGATCCCGATGAAACCGCGGCGTCCGCGATCATCTCCTGGACCGCGGCGATGCTGCTCTCCGGCTCCATCACACCCGCGTAGCGAATATGTACATAGACCGTGAGGCCCTGGACGGCCACGGTTTGAAAGGCGCGGAATATCTCCTCTCGGCTGGCCCCGGGGATGTACTGCAGCCCGATTCCGAGCCCGAGCGCGCCCTGGGCGAGGCCGAGCGTGATCGTCTCCTGGACTTCATCGACCTGAGTTGGCGTAGCTGCGTCATACACCGCGGCTCGTCGGTCACCACCAAACGCAGCCGTGCGCGCCGACCCGTAGCTCATGGTGATCCCGAAATTGATCCTCCAGTCACCCTCGCGTTGCGCGTACCACTCGTCGACCCTGCCGTCGCCGCTCTCCAATTCCAGTGCGGTGGTGACGCCGTCGCGGACCCGCAGGTCCCGGCTGAACGGGCCTTGGCCGTGAGCGTGGAAGTCGATGAAGCCGGGCGCGCCCACATGCCCACGAACATCGACGACCTCACGACCCTCGAGCGGGTCGGGCGAGATCGCAGCAATGTTCCCGGCCAGGATGCCCACGTTCATCACAGTGTCCAACCCCGACTCGGGATCCATGACGCGACCGCCCTCTAGCACGAGGTCGTAGGTCTGCGCGTGCGCGCGAGCGGCGAAAAGCCCGAGCGCTAGAAGCATCAGCGCTTGAAGCACCAAGGGAGTGAGCCGCCCCAAAAGCCTGCCCGTGGTTCATGGCGATCGCCCTCTGCGTCGTCCTCGGCATGGTGCTCGGCTTCGTCTGGCTCTCGCTGCTTTTCGAAAAGGCCTGGGCGCGGCACATGGGGATGGAGGACGTGCCCCAGCCCGATGGCGCGGCCATGGGTAAGTCGATGGCGATCTTCTTCGTCAGCAACGTGCTCATTGTCTATGTGCTCGCGCATACCCTAGGTGTGTGGCGTGCCTCCGCGTGGGGGCTCAGCCCGGACTTGTCACCGGTTGCGCTCGCCCTCTACACGGCGGGATTCACGTGGCTCGGGTTCTTCCTGCCACTACAGATGAATCGCGTCGCCTGGCAGATGAAGAAGTGGGCGCTCGGGGCGATCAACGCGGGCTTCGACCTCACGAGGCTATTGGTCTTCTCCTTTGTCCTGGCGCATTGGGTGTAGGGCGTCTCTGCCTCACACTACCGCCCTACGGAGCTCCCTGCGGCGAGGCTCACGATCGCGTCCGCGTCCCTGCGCAATAGCAGCCGATCGCGTACCAGCGCGTCCGCCGCCAAAGAGACCCGACTCACGTAAGCAGCGTGGTCCTCGTACCGCTCCTCGAGGGAGAGGCGGGGGTCACCCGAGGCCTGCCTCGCGGCGCGACCCGCCGCGAACGGGATAAACGATCCGGTTCCGCCGCACTGAGCTCCCTCGGCGAAGCCTTCGCGGCGCAGATTCCAGCCGGTGTGCGTCCCGATGGGGGCGGTGAGGTTGGGGTGAAGAATCCCGTCCCTCATGTTCCCGTCCGCGTCGACCCTACCGACGAAGACGGCATACGCGTCGCCCTCGACGGGAGGCAGTGAGCGGTGATCCTGGAGATTGAGCGGGTTGTAGCTCCCGGAGTAGGTCACGCCGGGCGTGCGTGGAAAGCCCGCAGCATCGGGGGACACGAGGCCGCCATTCTCGAGCGTGGGGAAGCGGCTCGGGGGCGGGGCGGTGCCATCCACCACCCACTGGTAAAGGGCTACGGTCAGCGCGAGGCGAGTCTGCCTCAAGGCCAAGGGGTTGTTCAGGTTCTGACACATGCCCGGGCGCGGGGTCGCGACGTGAACGCCCGCTCCGCCGCCATGCTGCGTGCCGGCGATCAGGTATACGCGCACGTTTTCCGGTAGCTCTATGTGTCGCCCAATCGGGTCCGTCACGAGGAGCGACGCGCGCGCCTGCCAGATCTCGGCCTCACCGTCGGTCTGGATGATCTTCGGGCACGTATCCGAGCTCCAGCATCGCTCCAGCAAGCCGTCGGTCCTTCCACTGATGGGGTCGGAGAGCGTGGTGTACGTGAAGGGGAACTGGTCACCCGGGTAGAAGTGATCCTCGTGCTGCTTCTGCCACCGCCCCGGCTGGCTGAATTGGTAGTTGGTGAACGTTTTGCGTGAGCCGGCGATGTCTGGATGCATGCCGTCGAAGACAGGCCGTCCTGCAACGTCTTCGTTGAAGCCCTGGTAGAGCAGATCGCGGAGGAACCGTCCGCTCTGCGAGACGCCGATCGAGACCGCCGTATGCGGGAGGCCCTGATACGCCAGCGGATTCGCGGAACCGACATCGTCCGCGTCCTCGTAGCGCAGGAACGAGATGGCGTCCCGGACGGCGGCGAAGCCCAAGCCCATGACGATCGGGTCTTTCGCTTGATAGATGAACTCGTAAATGGCGCCCCCGTCGAACCCGGACGGGCGCTCGATACGGATTTCACCCGCGTGGTTGTACTTCCATTTGAGATCGCGAGGCGTCGATCGCGGGCTCGCCTGGTTCTGACGCACCGTGAGTGTCGCTCGCTCGACGGCCAGAGACGCGGCCTCGTAGCTCAACCCCGCTTCCGAGACTCGGCCGGAATCGTTGAAAATGAACTCCTCGGCCGCCGGTCCGACGATCGACGTGCCGTCCGCGTTCCGTGCGACAGGAAGGAACGGAACGATGTTCCGGCCCGTGGCGGTCAGGTCACCCTGCCACCCCACGCGAACGAGCGCGAAACCCATCTCCATCAATACCGGGTCTGCAGCTCCGGCCCCGCCGCGATTGGGAATGGTGTGGTAGATCGCCCGATTCCAACGCCCCATGTCGATCGGTCGGTAGATCTCCACCGTCGTGCTGTACTCGACACGCCCGCTCGCGTTCAGGGGGGCGTGGTCGAGGTTCACTATTCCGTGGTGCCTGGGATCGTCGGGGTCGACCTCTCCGTGGAAGCGGCCCCGGAGCCGCTCGTACTGTCCGACCTCGCCGAAGCTCCGCCCGTTGAGTGCCGGGGACTCCACGACCTCCAGGTCGATGCGTGTGATCTGCGCTACGGCCTCGGTCGCGACGACCGGTAGCGTGAGCATGGCCGCGAAAAACGCAGCGCCGCGTGGAGTGTTCACGGTTTCTCCTATGTCGAGCGATCGGCGCGTTCGGGCCGACGATCAACATGAGCGGCCACGTGGTGGCGTTGCAAGCGGATCCGATTCCAACCTAACAAATCTTAGTTGCGTCCAAGGGAGGGCGACGAGGGCCGTTGTCGGTCCGCGCAACCGGTACAGAGGTGGGCATGGGGATCACACTTTTCTGGGCGAGTTCCAGCATTTGGTCTTGGCCGCGGCGATGCGGCTGCACGAAGCCTACGGGGCCTCGCTGATCCGCGAGATCGAGGGCACGACGGGCCGTAGAGTCCAGGCGGGGTCGCTCTACATCACCCTCGAGCGGCTCGAAAGGAAGGGATTCCTCACGCTGCGGAGCGGCGAATCCGAACCCGGTCGGGGTGGGCGGCCGAAGCGCTTCGCCGACGTGACCGAAGAGGGCGTGCGAGCCCTCTCGGTCCATCGCCGGGCGCTCCTCCGCATTTGGGACGGCCTCGAGGCCCGGCTGGAGAACACGTGATGTCGCTCTACGCCCGATTGCTGCTCCGCTCGATGCGGTTCGTCCTGCCCGAAAGCGTCCGGGACGGTCTCGTCGGCGACCTCGAAGAATTGCATCAGGAACGCAAGGTGGGGTTCGGCCGCGTGGCGGCGGGACTCTGGTTGACGTCGCAGGCGAGGGTAGTGGTGGCCTGCTATGGGCCGAGACTGGCGAGATCATTCGTGGACCGGAACGGGAGGTGGAGTGTGTCGGGGTTGGTCGGACTGGTACGAGCGAGCGCACGACAGTTGATGCGGGCGCCGGGCTACACGTCGGTGGTGGTCTTGATGATGGCCCTGGGTGTGGGTGTGAACGTGACGGCGTTCTCATTGCTGGACGGCGTGGTGTTGACGCCCATGCCCTACTCCGGAGTCGGAGCGGATCGTTTCCGTTTCGGAGGACAACCCCGAGATCCGAATCTCGGCGGGCTGGACGTCGATCCCGAACTTCCTCGACTGGCACGAACGCGCGGGCTCCTTCGAGTCGATGGCAATCTTCCGCGGTCGAAGCGCTTCGGTCGGCACCGATGGCGACCCCGAATACGCGTACAGCGCCTTCGTCTCGTCTGAGTTTTTCGATGTGTTCGGGGTGCAGCCCGCGCTCGGACGGGGGTTCACGACGGCGGAGACGCGCCAGGCTGGCGACCCTGTTGTGATCTTGTCGCATGGCCTATGGACCCGCGGTACGGAGCCGACCCCGGGATTCTGGGTCGCACCGTATCGGTCGACGGCAATCCGGACACGGTGGTGGGCGTAACGCCGGAGCGCTTCAACGCCCCCGGCGAGTGGATGGGCCCCGGGATCGACATGTCCCTCTGGCGACCCTTCGCGATGGACTCCGACGATCAGAGGGGCGACCGCTCCTTCAGTGCGGTGGGCCGGCTCGCCGAGGGAGCGACCCTGACTTCCGCCCGCACTGATGTCGAAGGGATCCACGCACAGCTCCGCGAGGGTTTCCCCGCCGCGAACGGCGAGTGGAGCTCGCAGGTCTTCCGCTGGAGCGAGCTGATCGTGGGCCCGGCTCGCAGCGGCCTCCTGCTGCTGCTGGGCACCATGGTCATGGTCCTTATGATCGCTTGCGCGAACGTCGCCAATCTCACTACGACACGGATTCTCGCCCGGAGCAAGGAGTTCGCCACGCGGGTGGCACTGGGTGCGCCTCGTGGCAGGATCGTCGCGCAGGTCCTGTCCGAGGTGGTCTTCGTGGTAACCCTAGGCGTGGGCGTGGGCGTGCTCGCGGCCCATTTCGCGCTGATGGCGTTCAAGGCGTCCGAGCCCGGCCTGATTCCCAGGTTGACGACGGTCGAGTTGGACGGGTCGGTCATGTTGTTCGCGCTCGCGGTGACGGGCCTTGCGGCGCTGCTGGTCGGCGGTGTCGGTGCGACGCTGGCCACGCGCGGTGACCCCTCGGCCCGCATGCGGATCTCGCGCGGCGGCCCTCCGGTGGCTGGGTGGCGGCTCAGGGGATCGTTCACCGTCCTCCAGTTCATCATGTCCTTCGCGCTGCTTTCGGGAGCGACCCTCCTGGCCAGAAGCTTCCAGAACCTCAATCGGACCGATTTGGGATTCGAGGCCGAGGGTCTGACGGCCATGACGGTCACGCTCTCTTGGAACCGGGTCAGCACCCTCGATGCACGTACAGCCTTTACTAGTGACCTGCTCAGCGAGCTGGAACGCTCCCCCGGCGTGGAGTCCGCGGCCATGATCAACTCGCTCCCGCTGAGTGGGTCCAGACAGGTCACGCAGGTGGCCATCGACGGCTACACCGAGCAGGGGCAGGAACCCGTGATGGCGATCCGCGGCACAAGCCCTGGATACCATGCCACGATGGGGATCCCTCTGATCGAGGGACGGAGGTTCGAAACCGCGGACGTCGATGCCGCGTCCACGGCGCTGCTGAACGAGACCGCCGTCCGACTCCATTGGCCCGATCGCAGCCCCATCGGTGGCCGCGTCCGCGTGCGCCAGTCCGGACCCTGGCTGACCGTTGTAGGAGTGGTCGGTGACGTGCTGCACGACGGAGCTAGAGCAGAAGTGCTTCCCGAGGTCTACACCCCCTACTCGCTCGAGACCCTGACGAGTAAGTCTTTCGTGGTGCGGACTTCCACCGACGCCCAAGCCACCCAGGCGACCTTGAGGGACGCACTCAGACGGGTCGACGCGGCCCAGCCGGTCCGAGAAATTCAGCCCATGGAAGACTGGGTGGCCCAACGCATGGCGGCCAGCCGTTTCTTGACCACGCTCATGGGAGCCGCGGCCGCGATGGCCACGATTCTCGCGGGTGTGGGGCTCTTCGCGTCGCTCGCGAGCCTGGTGCGTGGGCGCAACCGCGAGATCGCGATTCGCATTACACTCGGAGCTCGCAAGCGGGGCGTGCTGTACTTGGTCGCGCGGAAGGCCGCCGTACTGGTCGTGGCCGGACTGGTCGGAGGGATCGTGTTGTCCTTCCCGCTCAACGACATGCTCGCGGGCTTTCTGTTCGGCGTCCGGCCGCAGAGTGTCGCCGTGCTCGCCTTAGTGACCGTGGGCCTGCTCATGACCGCGGCGCTGGCAGCGTCTCTGCCGGCGATGCGGGCCGCGTCGGTGGATCCGGCGAATGTGCTCAAGGAGGAGTGAGCGTGGGTATGGCTCCTTAATTCGCAGCCAACCGTGCCAGCGCCTCTTCCAGATGACGCCTGTACACGTCGCGGTCCTCGGGCCTCAGCCACGCGTCTCGCCGGTCCACGCGCCGCCAGATTTCATCGACCACATCGGCCAAGAAGTCCGCGGAGGCCCTCGACGCGTCGTTGGGCGGGGCATCGGTGAAATAGACCGGAGTCGTGTGCGCGAACGTATAGTTGTCACCCGAGTATCGTGCCTTGCCGCCCCGTGCCCGCACGGCGATCCAACGAGCGCCCTCGACCGGGATCGACTCACGTAAGGTCAATCGACGTTCGTCGTCCGACACGGAGATCGAGCGCGCGACCTCCCCGTCGACGATGATCTCGATCACATCGACCGGCGCGATCGTGGCGAGCTCCACATCCACGGTGACGCGACTACGGCCACCGAGCTCCGAGCCGGGCTCCCGTCCGTCCACTTCGACGAACAGGAGCGGCCCGTTCGTCGCGACCGTGCGTCCGGCCCTGACCGCATCGATCCAGGCGCGCCAGCTGATCGGACCGTCCAATCGGGCATAGGTACGTGCCGTTCCACCCGAGGGATCCCGCCAGACGTTCGAGAAGTTGTCGGTACCACCAGTAGCGGCTAGCCGGACGCCCACGTTGAGCATGTGGTAGTACATGTCGGCGCTCGCCAGCTCGTCCGACGCGATGGAGACGATATCGTAGAAGTCGCCCCGCCCCAGGATCGCGTGGATGGGGATGTCGGACTGGGCGGCGCGTTCCGGCGTGCTGGCACTCAGGCTGTCGGGCGTGTAGGGGTGCATGAAGCCGCCGATGCCTCCCAGGGCACGCACGCTGTCCAGATACATCAGCTTCAAGCCGTCCGCCGGATAGGGCGAAGAGGAGGTGCCGCCGATGAGCGGCATGATGAACTCGTTCACCCCGAGTAGCCCTACGTGGCCGAACGAGCCGCGAAACTCCTGCGTGTAGCGCAGGATGTAGTCGTCGCTCGATCCGATGTAGTTCTCACCCGTCAGGTCGCTCCACCTTCCCATGATCTTGGTCCCGTCCATATGGATCAGATCATTGGTCACGTGCAGATCGTCCGCCGTGAGCCAGGCCAAGAACTCCCGCTGGGTCAGCCCGTACCGCCCCTCGTGCAGGTCGTGCACATGCGTATCGCCCGACACCCAATCGGACTGGCCGGGATCGGAGAGTCGTTCCAGGCGGAGATCGACTGTCGCCGTCCGACCGGCCACCGCTCGTACCGTCTCGTCAGCCGGAATCCACTCGAAGCCCCGCAACGCCTCGACCCTCACGTCACCGACTGGGACCACCACCTCGAACTCACCGTCCGAGTGGAAGTAGTGGATCTCGCTGGCCGGGCTGACCCTGTGAAACGCTTGAGCCGGCACATAGCCACGTCCGTCTGATGCCAGGATCTGGATGCGGGCAGGCATCGTCGCCCCGTCGGGTCCGCGAACGCGTCCGCGCAGGGTGGCGGTCTCGTACAACGGCGACAGTCGCGTCGGCGCGATGGGTCGCCACGCCTCGTTTCCTCCGCCGAAGCGGGACATCACCCAGAGGGCAGTCGGCCCATCCTGATTCCCGACGAATGCCAACAACCTGCCGTCCGGGCTCACCGCCGGGGCGAACTCGTCGAGCGGCTGCGCGGTCAGGCGTACTCGGTTGCCCCCTGTCGACGGGACCGTCGCCAGGTCGTAGGAGCCTGCGGCGTCGGAAGCGAATACCAGGGCGGAACCGTCGGGCGTCCACGTGGGAGCGGCTCGATAGCTCGTCTCCTCATAGTGGACCAGGGTGGGCTCGCCGCCCTCCATCGGTATCGTCCAAATGCCTCCGCTTCCCAAGCGTCCTCGCACGCCCGCGACGAACGCGAGCATCGAACCGTCGGGCGACGGAGCCGGCTGAAATTGATTCCCCGGTCCACCGACGAGGGTCTCGACGGAGCCGGTTGCCACCTCGGCCCGGATGATGTCGAAGCTACTCCCTCGTGCCGATGCGAACACGATGCCCCGCCCATCCGCGGTCCAGGCGGGTTGAACATCCACGCCGCCACCGGACGTCAAGCGCCTGAACCCGGTTCCGTCGGATCGGACTACGGCGATATCCAGCTCGCCGTCCGTGTCCACAGCGAGCGCGAGCCATTCTCCGTCGGGACTCCACGCCGGCTCGAAGTGGTACGCCGGGCCCTGGGTGATGGCTCGAGCATGGTCCGTTCCGATCTCTTGGATCCAGATATCGCCGCGCATCGAGTATGCGAGAGCCGAGCCATCGGGATGCCAGGTCGGATCGAGCGGTCCGCTCGTGACCGCCGGAAGCAAGTGCAACTCTACCCGGGTCGAGAGCCCGTAGCGAGGCAGCTGGGCGTTCGCCGACGAGGCGGCGACCATCCCCGCCACGACAGCGAGAGGGAACGTATTTCGCATAGGGCTTGCAACGTAGGGGAGGTCGGTGGCGGCGGACACCTCTCGGCCCCGGCCCTCGGCTCCTTCCCTTTCTTCTTGACCCCACCATGCAGCACCCATATAGTCACAATGTGATTCTAGGGGAGGGAGCATGGCAGGAATCACTCGCCGAGTTCGGTGAGGCTCGACCTGGACGAGGTGGCCGCCCCGCGTGGGGAGCACAATGAGCGCCCCGAGGTGGGCCCGCTTCCTCCTGCGAGCGCTTGCCCCTCGCGATCTGACTGATGAAGTGCTCGGAGATCTGGAAGAGGTCCACCGGCGCCGGTTGCTCCGGCACGGCCCCACGAGGGCCGGTTTCGTCACCGCCCTCGAGGCGCTCGACATGGCTCGAGCGCTCCTCATGCACCGTATGCGCATTCCATCGTTTTCCTGGCTCGACTTCAAGCTGGGCTTCCGCATGCTGGTCCGGTACCCGGGCCTCACCCTGATCGGGGTTCCGGCGATCGCGTTCGCGGTCGTGGTCAGCGTCGGGGCGTTCGAGTTCATCAGACTCGTCGTGAATCCGACGCTTCCACTGGATGCAGGTCATCGGGTGGTCGGCCTGTTGAACTGGGACGTAGAGAGCGCCGGTCGGCGGACACCGTACCCGCATGACTTCGTGAGCTGGCGAGAGGAACTTCACTCGGTCGAGGAACTCGGGGCGTTTCGCAAGCTTCGACGAAACCTCATCACGCCCGAGGGCGGATCCGGCCCGGTGGTTCTTGCCGAGATCACCGTATCGGGCTTTCGGGTTCCCCGCGTCCCACCGATGCTCGGCCGCACGATGAACGTCACCATCAGCGCGGTCGGCGGTCGAGCTCCGCCTGTGCGAAATACGCGGACGCCTTGCGTAGAATCTCGTTCGCTCGCTTCAGCTCGCCGTTCTCGCGTTCCAGATCCTTGAGCCGCTCACGTTCGTCC